>Ga0315284_10001553_pt1 | contig 32727 bp, 22 predicted proteins | sample YL17G09_16_MG_FD_203696 | JGI IMG/M metagenome (GOLD analysis project Ga0315284, IMG submission 203696) | Sediment microbial communities from Yellowstone Lake, YNP, Wyoming, USA - YL17G09_16 | ecosystem: Environmental > Aquatic > Freshwater > Lake > Sediment | place: USA: Wyoming | collected... | reverse complement strand
GTTGGCAGTAGTATTTGACTGATATGTCAAATACTACTGCCAACGGTAAACACTGGTTCATGTCATCGCAGGGAGGCAATCTGTATGTGGGGACAAGCTCTGATGCGTTTAGTGCAACTTCAACTTATCTGACAATTACGAATGGAGGTAACGTCGGCATCGGCACCACCACTCCAACAACTATTTACGGAGGAGTGTTCGCGGCGTCCGGCCCTATTTTTATTGGCGGAGCAGCTGCAACCGCAACTTCCACATTTGAAGGGAATTTGCGTGTGTACGGGACTCTTCAGGTTGGTAGTGGCTCCACTTATATCAACGAGTCTGGAATTACTTTTGCTTCTGAAGGGCATTTACGTTTTGGTAACTCGGGGATAATTAAATTGGATGATTCGGGTAACTTCGGCATCGGCACCACGACTCCCAATTGGAATCTCCAAATCGCTTCATCCACCAAGACCTTCCTGACTCTTTCTGATATGTCTACTTCAGCCGCAGCCAATCAGAGACATTGGTTCTTATCCTCCATGGGCGGCAATCTATACATTGGCACCTCATCTGACTCCTACGCCACTACCACCATGCCCGCTTTATTCATCAATAATTCCGGTAAGATGGGAATTGGTACTTCTTCACCCTCCAATAATGCTGTCTTAACCCTCGGGACTATGGGCAATGGTTTATACGTCGGCTCCTCCACTGCCACCTCTACTTTTGAAGGCGGAGTTAATGCGAAAGTCTTAAATATTACCGGCACTGCTACCTCTACCTTTGCTAACGGCATCCAGTTATCAGCCGGCTGTTTCCAAATGCCTTCAGGCACCTGTCTGCCAACCACTAGCGGTTCTCTGCCGAGCGGCTCAGCTGGACAGACCCTTTCCTACACCTCTGACTGGACCGCCACCTCAACCATCACTATCCTTGCCTCCACCACTCCGGTTGGATTAGTTGGCATTGGCACCACGACTCCTAACTGGCAGTTACAAGTAGCTGGCATCAGACCGTTCTTAACTCTGACTGACACATCAACTTCTTCCAATATGCATTGGTTCCTCTCTCCCCAGGGCGGCAATCTATATATCGGCACTACTTCAAGCGCCTTGATTGGTACCTCATCTATCTCTGCCCTAACCATCAACATTAACGGGTATCTCGGTATTGGTTCTTCTTCTCCCAGCCAGCAGTTATCATTAGGCGGTCTGCTCTATGTCGGCGGCACCGGCACCTCTACCATTCAGAACGGACTTAATGTTTCGGCCGTCAATCAAACCGGCACTGCTTCCTCCACCCTTACCAACGGAATACAATTATCAGCGGGCTGTTTCCAAATGCCTTCAGGCACCTGTCTTCCGACCAGCGGAGGCGCTCTGCCGGGTGGTTCAGCCGGACAGATTCTTTCCTACACCAATGACTGGACTGCCACCTCAACCCTCACTATCCTCGCCTCCACCACTCCGGTCGGCTTAGTCGGCATTGGCACTACCACTCCCAACTGGAACTTACAGGTAGCTGGAACGAGACCGTTCCTGACTTTAACTGATACATCAGTTACTTCTGCCAATATGCATTGGTTCCTCTCTCCCCAGGGCGGCAACTTCTATATCGGCACTACTTCAAACGCTCTGACCGGCTCCTCATCCATGTCCGCTCTGACCATTAACAGCAATGGCTTCTTAGGAGTAGGCACCACTAGCCCGACCGCTGAACTTTCTGTGGCTGGTCTGCTCTACGTGGGAGGAACAGGAACCTCAACTATCCAGAACGGCCTGAACGCCGCAGCGCTGAACATCACCGGTACAGCCACTTCTACCTTTGCTAACGGTATCCAACTAGCAGCTGGCTGTTTCCAAATGCCTTCAGGCACCTGTCTGCCAACCACTAGCGGCTCTCTGCCATCTGGCTCAGCCGGACAGATTCTTTCCTACACCAATGACTGGAATGCTACCTCAACCATTACAATACTAGCCTCAACCACTCCGGTCGGCTTAGTCGGCATTGGCACTACCACTCCCAACTGGAACTTACAGATTGCCGGAACCAGACCCTTCCTGACGCTTTCAGATACTTCAGCTACTGCCGGCACCAACAGCCAGCACTGGTTTTTATCTAGCCAGGGCGGGAATCTATATATCGGCACAACTACTGACTCCTACGCCACCACGACCACCGCCGCTCTGACAATTAAGAATAGCGGCCTCTTAGGCATCGGCACCTCATCTCCCTGGGCAAAACTTTCTGTCCAGGCCAATAACAATGCATCTATTCCTCAGTTTGTTGTCGCCTCATCCAGCGCTACGAGTTTAGTGGTGGCTCCAAACGGCTATGTAGGGATCGGGACGGCGAATCCGGCAGCTTATCTTGAAATTTCTGCTCCATCAGTGGCTACATTACGCCTAACAGATACAGGCGCTTCAGGGATGCTGTCAGAAATAGCATTTATATCTGGTAGTACATATGCTGCTTCAATAACCGCACGCACCGACACTGGGCCGGGAAATAACCTGAGTTTTACAGTTGGAAGTACATATAGAATGTCTATCATAAACAATGGCAATGTCGGCATCGGCACGACCACTCCTAACTGGAATCTCCAGATTGCTTCCTCAACTAAAACATTCCTAACTCTTTCTGACATGTCCGCTGTCACTGCCAATCAAAAACACTGGTTTTTATCAAGTATGGGCGGCAACTTCTATGTTGGCACGAGCTCGGACTCCTACGCCACCGGCACGATCTCGGCGTTAACCATCAACTCCAACGGGTATTTGGGTATTGGTTCTTCCTCTCCCAGCTATGCTCTCTCTGTCGCCGGACTAATGTATGTCGGCGGTGTCGGTACCTCTACTATTCAGAACGGACTGAACGCCGCGGGGCTAAACATTACCGGTACTGCTTCTTCTACCTTTGCTAACGGCATCCAGTTAGCAGCGGGCTGTTTCCAAATGCCTTCAGGCACCTGCCTGCCAACCAGCGGAGGCGCTCTGCCGCCTGGTTCAGCCGGACAGATTCTTTCCTACACCTCTGACTGGACTGCCACCTCAACCATCACCATCCTTGCTTCCACCACTCCGGTTGGATTGGTTGGTATTGGTACTACGACTCCTAACTGGAATTTACAGGTGGCGGGCGTTTCACCCAAGCTGACGCTGAGCGATACATCAGTTACTTCAAATTCTCAACATTGGTGGCTGACTAATACAAACGGAGATTTCCAGATCGGCACGACCTCTAATTCTTTGGCTACCAGCAATACTCTCATAACCATTGCCAGCACGACGGGGAATGTGGGGATAGGGATGGCGAATCCCGTCAGAACCTTACAAGTCAATGGAGGTATTTCAGTGAATTCGACTGATCAATTCATTTGGTCACAAAAATTTTACGCATATTCAAATAGCTCAGATATGACGATTGGAGGACCTAATAATTATAATATTGTAGTTACTCCTGGTACGAATGGTAATACTATATTTAGTTCCGGTCTCGTCGGCATCGGTACCACGACCCCAGCCTGGAATCTCCAAATCGCTTCTTCAACAAAAACATTCTTGACTCTCTCTGATATGGGAGCAAATGCTAACTTCAGACATTGGTTCCTCTCCTCAATGGGCGGCAACTTCTACATTGGTACCTCTTCAGACTCCTATGCCACCACCACCATGCCCGCTTTATTCATCAATAATTCCGGTAAGATGGGAATCGGTACTTCTTCGCCCTCCAATAATGCTGTCTTAACCATCGGGACTATGGGCAATGGTATATACGTCGGCTCCTCCACTGCCACCTCCACTTTTGAAGGCGGAGTTAATGCGAAAGTATTAAACATAACCGGTTCAGCTACCTCCACCTTTGCTAACGGGATTCAGTTAGCAGCGGGGTGCTTCAGAGGAGCGGATAATAACTGTCTGGTTAACAGCACATCTTCAGGTAGTGTCGGAGCCTCAACAGCTATCGGTCAGGTTCCGTACTACGCAGCTGTCGGAACAACTCTGACTGCCACCTCATCTATCTTTATTGCCACGAATCAGAATGTGGGAATCGGAACCACCTCGCCTTACTCTCTGCTTTCTGTCCAAGCCACGGCCGGCGGACAAACTCCATTATTCACTATTGCTTCTTCAACCGCCGGAGCCGCGACCTCAACTTATCTGGCCGTCGCGGCTAATGGCAATGTAAGCGTTGGAAGCTCCACTCCGCCCTCAAGCGCTTTTTTCCAAGTCGGCACTTCCTCTCCGTTGCTCGTGGTTGATAAAAATTCTGGCTATGTGGGGATTGGGACGGCGGGGCCAAGTTATAAATTAGATGTAAACGCTGTAAATACTGGGGTTAGAATCACTGCAGGCGGTTCAATAAATAGGGCGCTGGTACTTACCGGAAATAATACTGACTCAACTTCGTTTACTGTTGCGAATACAGCTACTGGCGGAAGGACATTTGAGTTTTTATCAACTAGTGCTGCTGCTGCTGGTTTGCCACCAAGCTCATTTGTCATTTGGGATGATACAGGCGGTGGAACAAGATTTGTTATTAATTCCGGCGGCCTCGTCGGCATCGGTACCACGACCCCAGCCTGGAATCTCCAAATCGCTTCTTCAACAAAAACATTCTTGACTCTCTCTGATATGTCTACTTCAGCCGCAGCCAATCAAAGACATTGGTTCTTATCTTCCATGGGCGGCAACTTCTATATCGGCACCTCCTCTGACTCCTACGCCACCTCATCTATCTCTGCCCTGACCATTAACAAGAACGGCTACTTAGGAGTAGGCACCACCAGCCCGACCGCTGAACTCTCGGTAGGCGGTCTGCTCTATGTCGGCGGTACCGGTACCTCCACTATCCAGAACGGACTGAACGCCGCAGCGTTAAACATTACCGGCACTGCTTCCTCCACCTTTGCCAACGGCATCCAAATAGCAGCGGGCTGTTTCCAAATGCCTTCAGGCACCTGCCTGCCAACCAGCGGCGGCGCTCTGCCGGGTGGTTCAGCCGGACAGACTCTTTCCTACACGAACGACTGGGTCGCCACCTCAACCATCACTATCCTAGCCTCCACCACTCCGGTTGGATTGGTCGGCATCGGCACGACGACTCCCAACTGGAATCTCCAGGTAGCCGGAACGAGACCCTTCCTGACCCTGACTGATACCTCATCAGCCGGTCTTGATGCCAAACACTGGTTCATGTCATCGCAGGGCGGGAATCTGTACATTGGCACATCCAGCGACGCGCTGACTGCCACGAGCACGTATTTGACGATAACAAATAGTGGGAACGTGGGTCTGGGTTCAACCTCTCCCTTTGCTGTTCTTTCAATTAGTTCGTTAGCCAATGAGGCAAGTTTGGCTATCGGCTCTTCCACCGCCACTTCTTTTATTATTGATAAGTTTGGGAATGTTGGTATTAGCTCAAGCTCTCCAGGCGCTCAACTCTCCATCACTGGCGCTGCCGCTGATCCCTACCCTATGCTTTTAATCTCTACCTCCTCTCCTCTTTTTGCTACCAGAACCGTCTTTATGATTGACAGCAACGGAAGAGCTGGCCTGGGTACTTCTGCTCCAGCAACAGCCTTCAGCCTGAGTGTTGACGGTCCTATCTATGTGGCGGGCAACAATGTGGCGGGTAACTCCACTTCCACCTTCGGGGCGGGGATTCAGACTACAGTTTTGAATGTCACTTCAGCTTCTGCCACCTCTACCTTTGCCAACGGGATTCAGTTAAGCGCGGGGTGTTTCAGAAATACTAACGGCACCTGCGCGGGTACCGGCACGGTCAACTCCGGAACGGCCGGCCAGATCGCCTGGTATTCGTCATCGAACACCGCGGTTTCTGGCACCTCAACCATCACCATCTTGGCGACCACTACCACTTCTTACCCTTGGGGCTTGGTTGGTATTGGCACCACGACTCCTAACTGGAATCTGCAGGTTGCCGGAACGAGACCCTTCCTCACTCTGTCTGACACATCAGTTACTTCTGCCAATATGCATTGGTTCCTTTCTCCCCAGGGCGGCAACTTCTATATCGGCACTACTTCAAACTCATACACCGGCACCTCAACCGTCCCCGGCCTGACTATTAACAATAATGGATATGTAGGAGTAGGCACCACTAGCCCAGCCGCCCAACTCAGCGTAGCCGGACTAATGTATATCGGCGGAACCGGCACCTCTACTATTCAGAACGGACTGAATGTATCCGCACTCAATGTTACCGGCTCTGCTACCTCTACCTTTGCTAACGGCATCCAGTTATCAGCGGGGTGTTTCAGAAATACTAACGGCACCTGCGCGGGTACCGGCACGGTCAACTCTGGAACGGCCGGCCAGATCGCCTGGTATTCGTCATCGAACACCGCGGTTTCTGGCACCTCAACCATCACAATACTGGCAACCACTACCACCTCTTATCCCTGGGGCTTAGTTGGCATCGGTACCACCACTCCTAACTGGAATCTGCAGGTTGCCGGAACGAGACCCTTCCTCACCTTAACTGATACCTCGGCTGGTCTTAATGCCAAACACTGGTTCATGTCGTCGCAGGGTGGGAATTTCTATATCGGCTCGAGTTCCGACGCCCTTACCGCGACAACAACATTTATGTCTATCGCCAATAGCGGCCAGATTACCTTGGGTCAGGCATCGGCCGGCAATATTATTTTTGATACCACGACTTTGACAAATCCGGTGCGCGTGGGCATGGGTACTTCTACCCCTAACGCTGACCTGACGATAGTGACCAATAATGTTAATCAAAATAGCTATATTTTTACCGTTGCTACCACAACTAATGGCTCCAATGCCACTAACCTCCGCTTTGTTGTTGACACGGACGGCGACATTTTATATGACGGCACGGCTTCCACACTGCCTGACTACGCCGAAGCTTTTGGCGTAGTAGGGGACAAAGCAAATTATGAACCGGGCGATGTTATCTGCTTGTCAATGTCTGAAGCAGGCAAAGTGGAAAAATGTAGCCAGCCTGACCAGATTGAAATAATCGGTGTTTATTCAACTAAACCCGGAATTTTAGGCATCCTTGCGCCTGATGTGACTGATTATGATATCAACAAGTCAGATGACATTCCGGTCGGGTTGCTGGGCCGGGTGCCGGTGAAAGTTAATTTGGAAAACGGTCCCATAGCTCTTGGCGACAAAATTACCGTTTCATCCGTGGCCGGGGTCGGCGCGCTCGCCTCAAGCACCGCTCGGATTGTTGGCCGGGCGCTGGAATCCTTTGACGGCTCAACTGGGCCAGAAGGCAAAATATTAATTTTGTTAGGTGAGGGCAGTGATAGTGGTATAGCTTCAGCTGATTCTTCTAAATCATCTAAATCTAAAAAATTAGATGTGTCCGGCGACGTGACGGCCCAGGGCTTTATCAATATTTCTACTCAAGAGGAGAAAAAAGACATTAGTTATTTGAGCGAGATTGACTACGAAAATATTTTAGGCCAGATTGCTTCCACCAGCGTTGCTACCTATTCCTATAAGACCGATACGGGCGCCAATCCAGAGCGCCTGGGCTTGATTGCGGAGGAGGCGCCGCGGGAAATTTTAAGCACTGACGGTCGCGGTGTGGATCTATATAAAATGGCCAGCTTCCTTTGGGCTGGCGTGAAGGAACAGCAAAAACAAATAAACGAGCTGGCTGATGAGATCGTCCAGATCAAAGAAAAAATTGGCATGACCCTGGGTACGGAGGGAGAAATTCCCGCGCCTTCTGAAGGGACAGCGCCAGCGCTTCAGGGTTCAGCTTTAATGGCGGCGGTCTCGGATATTTTCAATCAGATGGGTATAATTTTTGACCAAGGAGTGATAAAAATCAGGAGCCTGGCAGTGGAATTTCTGCAAATCAGAAAATTGGCGGTTGACGTGACGCCAGAAGATGCCAGCGCCGGCGCTCCGCGACGAGACCCAACGATTGGTTCTGGCCAGATTAATCCGGGCGAGACCGCAATTTATATCGTTAACAATCAAGTTGCTACTTCTTCCAAAATATTTATTACGCCCGAACGGCCGGTGGCTTTGGGCTTGTGTTTGAAAAACCAGGCAACCAGCACAATTGACGGCTTAATCCAGCCGCCCGGCTTTAAAGTCTGCCTGAACCAGCCGGCTGGCGAGACGATTAGATTTGACTGGTGGATAGTGGACACGGTGGACAACAGCCAACAGTCATCAGACAACAGCGGAAATCCCCCCCAACCCCCCTTTGCAAAGGGGGGAGAGAGCTCGCCTGCGGCGAGCGATGGGGGGATTTTGCCTTCGGTGAGCCCCAGTGTTTCATCGGAGCCCAGCCCTTCGCCAGAACCAACAGATTCGCCAAGTCCCAGTCCTGAAGCGAGCCCAGAGCCGACAGCCAGTCCGAGCCCGGAATTAAGTCCGTCACCAACACCATCCGAAACTCCAACGCCTTCAGCAAGTCCTTCGCCTGAGCCGACCAGCGAGCCCACGCCTGAACCCACTCCTTCTTTAACACCGGAATTTACACCCAGCGAAGTCGAGGTGCCCTCGCCATCTGCCAGCCCGACCCCCAGCGAGACTCCGACGCCCAGCCCAACGCCCTCTGCTTCGCCAGAACCTTCCGTTGCTCCGACTCCCGAACCCACGCTGGAACCAACGCCGAGTGAAATAGCAACACCTTAATTTTCAATTTTCAATTTAGCAATTTACAATCAATTTACAATTTCTAAATTCATTAATTTTCAAATATGACCGACAACAATGATTATAATCTGGAAGAAAGACTAGCGAAGTTTGCTGAAAGGATTATTCTTTTGGCAAAGAAGCTAAAACAAGACGCGGTTAATTCAAGAATGATTGCACAAGTTATCGCTTCTTCTGGTTCAACTGGCGCTAATTATTCTGAAGCCAATGAAGCCGAAAGCAAGAAAGATTTTACCCATAAGGTTGGGATTGTTAAGAAAGAACTCAAAGAAACGAAACACTGGCTGCGGCTTTTAGCCTGCGCTAACCCTGATTTTAAAGAAGAACTTAGAGAGATTTGGAAAGAAAATCACGAGTTGCTTTTAATATTTTCAAAGATCATTAAATCTTGTAGGAATAAAAATTGAAAATTGTAAAATTATTAAATTTAAAAAATTCATTGTAAATTGAAAATTGTAAATTAGTAAATTAAATGTAATGTCTTTCACCAAATCATCCCTACCCAAAAAACATAAAATCTTGCGTAAAGTGATTTATCTGGCAATCGCTTTCTCTTTGGTAATTTCTTTTTTATATTTTCAGCCCTGGCTGCAAAAAGCGCGCGCGGTTAATGTTCAGATCCGACAGGAAATAAACATCATTGATGCTTACTTGGGTTCAAACGGTGCCTACGCCACTTCCTCCGCCATTATCCAGATTGACCCGGCGCAGTACAGCGGCGCGACTTATTATTTTGAAGTGGTGGCCAGCACCACCACGGCCGTCAGCTCAAACATCTATCTCAAAAACGCCACCAGCAGCGCCACCGTGGTGGCAATTACTTTCTCCAATGCCAATACCTACACTCTTTATCCTTCAGCGAACTTTACGCCGCCAATGGCCACTCAATATCAAGTAGTCGCAGGAAACGAAGCGGTGCAAAAAGGCGTCATTGCCGCCCGAGTCGTAATTTTACAAAGCGCCGACCCAATAGCCAAAACCGAAACCCAGATTGAAATCGGTTCCAATGTCATCGCCACTTCAAGTATTGTCACCACACCCCTGACTTATCCTAAATACTGGTATTACGACGCTGCAAAATGGAGCCCGGCGCCGACTTTTTCCGTGGAAGTGACATATAAAAATTACACAGCAGCGTCAACTACAATTTTTACAACAGTAGGCACTACTACTGTCGCAACAGACAGAGGCATTATTTATCTGCAAGTTGAAGCGTGGGGTGGAGGAGGCGGTGGCAGCTGCGTTAATACCGGCGGTTGTGGGGGAGGCGGAGGCGCGTATGCAAAATCTGTAATTGCTACCAGTTCTGTAAACCGAAACTCGGTTACCGTCGGTGCGGCCGGAACGGCAGATAGCACGACGCACGGAGGGAACAGCCAATTCAATAACAATTTAGTCAGGGCCCAAGGAGGTCGCAGTGTGGATTCAACAACCTACGGGGCCGGAGGAACTATAGCTGCTTCAATAGGAGATACTAAATCTGCCGGAGGAAATGGCGGCGCGAGAGATATTACTCCTGACACCGGCGGCGGAGGCGGCGGCGCCGGCGGAAAAGACGGAGACGGCGTTATCGGGCAAAACGGGCAAGCTGCAGCAGGAGGCGCAGGAGGTTGGGGGGATAACTCATTAGGCGGACAAGGCGGAGCCGGAGGTTTTAGCGGAACAGCGGCAACAGATGGCAATCCGAACGCGCTGGGCGGCGGCGGCGGTGGCGGCAGTTTTACCTCTATCGGGTACGGTGGCAAGGGCGGTGCTCCCGGCGGCGGCGGAGGCGGCGCCGACCTCGCCACATGCGCCAGCGGCGGGTCCGCTGGCGCTGCCGGACAAGTAAAACTTACCGAAACTCACGGCCAGGTGGGGATTGCTCTTGAAGAAGATACTGATGGCGCTTTTGGGGGCTGGAGTTTTAAGCAACAAATTGTTACCAATGGCGTTTCCACTTCTTCTCCCAGCCGCATTCGTGTGTTGTTTACGCCTCAAAACGGCCGCAATTACCGTCTCGTTGCCTCAACCACGGGTTCAGTGATTTCAAACCCTACTTACAGTATTTACAACGCCAAAATTATTGCTTACCAGGGCAGCAGCCCGACAAAACTTGAAGCCCAGTATCTTTTAGCCAACAACCTTCTTGCTTCCGGCACCGGCCTGCAAAACTTTCTCACGTCTTGGGATTCAAGCCATTGGGTCGGGGTGTCAAATACTTATGTTTTTCAAGTTGAAGCGGCGGATAACTCTGCTTCTGATGTTCAACTTGAAGAAGCTGACGGCGGAGGAACTCTGGCGACGGTGACTCACCCTATTGATAATTTAGGGACTGACGCGGCTGCGATGCCCGCTACCCAGAATTTAGACGTGAAAGCAACTCCAACCAATGATGACGACATTTACGCTTCAAGAATTTTGGTGCAGGTCGTGGTGGCGGGTATTCCCGTTGTCACCACCAACGACGCGACCAATGTTACCCACGCCACCGCCACGCTGAACGGCCAAATTGACGACGATGGCGGCTCTGACGCCATCCAGCACGGTTTTGCCTGGGGCACAGTTTCCAATCTGGCGGGCGGGAACACTGCCACTACTTCTCTTGGCATCAAAGTCGGCATCGGCGCTTTTTCCAGCAATATTGGTTCTCTGGATATTGGTTCTCCGGATTCGCTTTCTTGCGGCACCACCTATTATTTCCGCGCCTACGCCCAGAACACCACCGGCTGGGGGTATGACGGTATTTTAAGTTTTATTTCACCCTGCCCGACGGGCGCCACTCCCAACCCCAACATTAAAACCGAAATTCAGGGCGGAATAAGGTTTCTGGGCGGGGTGAGGTTTAAATGATAGAAAAGGTGTCAGGTACCCTCTTGAAAAGGTACCTGACACCTAATTACCCAGGATTTAACTGGGTAAACTCGAACCCTCCTCTCTCAATTCGAGTTTACCCAGTTGGACCTTGCCAGAGGCAGTTTAACGGGGTTTACCCAGTTGTACGGAAAAGGTGTCAGGTACCCTCTTTGAAGGTACCTGACACCTTCCAATCCGCAAATTTCTATTTGTTTCAAATTTTATGAGCAGTTTCAAAAAAACAATTCTTGGCGCCATTGTTATCGGCTTAATTATCTTTGTCGCCTCAAGAACTTCTTTTGGCGAGGATGTTATCGGCGGCTTATTTCCGTCTTCTTCTCCGGCGCCTTCAGAGCTGGCCGCAGTTTCAGTCGCCCAAAAATTCAATTCCGCTCCCCAGATAAAAGCTAAATACAAGCTTGAAAATGTTGCCTTAAAAAAGGAAGCTCCAGACAAAAACGGCGTTGAAACAATGGTCGGTGACCCCAATGCCGCCGAGTTCACACCAGAGCTAAAACTTTCCCGCTGGGAAGGCGAAGTCAGCCTGAAAATAAAGCCAGATGTTTCCGGAGTCGCTACCAAGGATAAAAACCTGAACTTCAACGGCGAGAAAATAGAATTCAGCACGCCAGACGCGCAATATAATTTCTATGACCAGCCCTTGGGTTTCGACGGCGGGGGATACGAATTTGATGTGGTTTTTAATCAAAAACCAACCAGTAACATTGTTCAGATTCCGATTGAGACGCAGAATCTGGATTTTTTCTATCAGCCGCCTTTAAATCAGGAAACGCACAAACCCAACGTCGTCTCCTGCAGCGAGACTCAATGTTTTGATAAAGACGGAAAAGTTGTGGTCAATCGTCCCGAAAACGTGGTCGGCTCATACGCGGTTTATTACGCCAACAATGTCAGCGGAGATTACACGGCTTTGGGCGGCAAAAACTATATGTCAGGCAAAGCATTCCATATTTACCGGCCCAAGGTTATTGATGCTAATAACAACTGGGTTTGGGGGGATTTGAATGTTGATACTACAGGCGCAATAATGACCGTCACCATACCACAAAGTTTCCTGGACAGCGCGGCCTATCCTGTGACAGTTGACCCTTACTTCGGTACTTATGCGCCCTGTAGTACAAGTTCTTATTACTCCTTTACTAATTTTTTTGAGGGCGGGGCGGCAGCGCCGACCAGCGATGGCGTAGTCAGCAGTATTTCTTTTTATAGCTATGACAGCGGCACGTCCATGAAGGGGCTTCTTGTTTTGTCTGCTGATAAGACTATAGTTGGCGGCGCCGTCGGCGCGGCCGTCGCCATACCCAGCTCTCTGGGCTGGGCAACGTCAACTTTCGCGACGGGTCCTTCAGTGACCAACGGAACCAATTATTATGTCGGCGGTGTTTTTGATGGTGATTTACATCTTTCTTATGATTCCAGCGGTGGCGATGAATGCTCAGCCACTTGTTCTTATGCCAATCCAACCACTCTGACCAGCCCAAGCTGCACTGCAGCTAGAATTTGCTCTTACGCTGTTTACGCTCCGGCCTCATCAGGAAGCGCTACCGCCGGCACTTCGACCGTGATTTTTAACAAAAGCGTTATTTTTGGCAAAAATATAATTTTTAAATGAGCAGTTAATCTGATACGAAAATTAGGTGTCAGGTACCTTCTTAAAGGTACCTGACACCTTCCAATCCCCAAATTTTATGTCCAGTTTCAAAAAAACCATTCTTATCTGCGCCTCTGCCGCAGTGCTAATCATTGCCGGAATTTATTTCGCTCGCTCTTTTTCCACTCCTAAGATTGGCGATGATTTAAAACTGAAAGCCCCAAAAGACAAGATTTTATCAGTCCAAGAGATTGATGACGTCAGATGCGATAGCGACGGAGCAAACTGCGTCAACATGGGTAAAATTGAAAAATATCAGTATGTGTCGGATGTGGAGGTTCCGCCTACCACATATCAAGGTCTGCAGGAAGACATAACTCAGCGCACGAGCAACGCCCAGTTTTTCAAGCAGGGTGAAGATGAGGACCAGGAGCAATGGGTGGCAAGATTCTATCCCCAGCAGCCGTTTTACAAAGACGAAAATCAAAACAAGTGGTTCCAGACCGAAACCGCCACCACCTCTATCGTTGCTTTTGCTTCCCAGACAAAATTGAGTTTTTGGGAAAAACTGCTTGGGAAAAGAGCCTTAGCCGACACTTTTTACGCAGGGGCGGGGGACGGGAATTGTTTTTATAGTGTTGACCCTGCGACCTGGGCGGTAGCTCACGCTTCTTCAACCTGTTCTACTGTTAATTATACTGGTGCTGCTTTCAATATAGAGGCTGGGGGAAGATTAATTGGCGCTACTGGTTTCCGCATTTATCGCGGATTTATTCCTTTTAATACTTCTGCTATTCCTAGTAACGCCATTATTTCTTCCAGCACTTTCTATTTATATGTAGACGGTGTTGCAGACAATGATAATGATGGTGATGACTGGGTTGCAGTGGTGCAGACTTCTCAAGCCGATTCCGCCAGCCTGGTAATAGAGGATTTTGACCAATGCGGAGCAGTTACTAATCCCACAGAAGGAAGCAACAGGGTGGACATTACCAATATAACTGCCAGTAAATATCAAAGTTGGACGCTAAACTCAACTGGGCGTGGCTGGATTAAAAGAAGAGGAGAAATCTCTAATTGCGGCACAACGGCTGGAGTTACCTGTTTGGGAATTAGAGAAGGACACGACGCTATTGATTCAGCTTATGCCGTTGCCCTTTATACTAATATTACTGCTATAGCTTCCGAACAGGCAGGAACGGTCAATGACCCGTATTTGACTGTGAGTTATTCTTATTATCACAGGACAATCATTAATAGACCCCAAACCAATTACCTCACCGGCGGGCTGGTCGGCAACTGGACTTTCAACGGGCCGGATATGAATTTTTATTCCAACTCCGCGTATGACCGTTCGGGTTCCTACGCTACGGGCACAATGATTAATATGTCTACTACGACTTCACCCATTGGCGGCATTTCCGGCCAGGCGCTCAGTTTTGACGGGGTAGATGATTGGGTGAGTATGGGCGACCCGGCTAATGGAAGTTTGGATTTTGGAGCCGATGTCCAATTTACCTTAAGTTTTTGGATGAAGAGTCCTTCGCATTCGTATGGGAGCGGCGAGATGATTATGGTAAAAAGAGGGACTGCCGGTTACCAATTCTGGGGTAAAACAACATGCCCGTATTACTGCTCGAGCTTTGTGATTGATGAAGGCGCCAACAATGTGGTGACTATGGTTAGTAATAATTTATATGACAACCGGTGGCATCATGTGGTGGCAGGCCGCAGCGCGGCCGAGCACTTTGTATATGTTGACGGCCAGTATGCTACCAGCACCTCCGACAATACTTTGGCGGATTTAAGCACCACGGCTAATTTTGAGATTGGATCAGAAGCAGGGACATGGACTTTTTACAACGGCCTTCTTGACGAATTCCGCGTTTACAACCGCGCCCTCTCGGCTTCGGAAGTCCAGCAGCTCTATCAATACGGCGCGGCTCGGATGAAAGTTAATACGCCCGAAACAAAAAAAGGCGCGCAGGGCGGGCTGGTCGGCAACTGGTCTTTTAACGGGCCGGATATGAATTGGCAAACCAATTCGGCCTACGACCGCTCCGGCAGCTACGCCACGGGAACAATGATTGATATGTCCACCACCACTTCGCCCACTGATGGCATCTCCGGCCAGGCGCTTAGCTTTGACGGGGTGGATGATTATGTGAATTTAGGCAATCCTGCGTCGCTCGATATTACGAGTAATGCCGTTACCATTAGCGCGTGGATAAAGCCGGATACTTTTGTTAGTGGTGGAAGTGGTGTTATTTCCAAGGGAGAGCTTGGCGGGCCGACCTGGGCAGGCCAGTACTCATTAACATTTCCTGGAGCTAGTGATATATTGAGGTTTACTGTGTGCACAGCTTCGTGTGTTTATTTCAATCTCGCCGCTGGCACTTCAGGAATTACTGTTGGTACTTGGAGCCATATTGTCGGAGTTTACGACGGAGCCCAAGGTTTTATGTATATTTATGTAAATGGCGTCTCAAAAGGGACTCCTTCCGCACAGACGGGCAATATAGTCACAAACGGCATGAATCTTTCTCTTGGCATACACGCTGTTAATGGTGGGACACCCTCTATGTTTTTTGACGGCCTCATCGACGAAGCCCGCATTTATAACCGCGCCCTGTCGGCTTCGGAAGTCCAGCAGCTCTATCAAATCGGCGCCGCGAGAGTGAAGATCAAACAGTAAGCAATCCTATCGACATCGTAAGTCGATAGGATTATAATTGATGGATGGCAGAAGTACATCATGTTTTAAGCCGGGGGGTAGACAAGCGCAAAATCTTTATGGACGACAAAGATCGTTTTCGTTTTATTCACGATTTATTTGAATTCAACGACCAAGCTCCTGCTGAAAATGTTTTATATCATCTACGAAGACCATCTATCGACGTCGGACATCGATATGATGCCGATGTCCGACGTCGAAATATTAATAGACCGCCTCGCAAAATATTGGTTAATCTTTACGCTTTTTGTTTGATGCCAAACCATTATCATTTATTATTAAGTCCTTTTGTTGAAAACGGCATCTCGCTTTTTATGAAAAAATTAAACGGCGGCTATGCCAAATATTTTAATCAGAAGTACAAAAGAACCGGCACATTGTTTGAAGGAAGATTTAAGTCGGTGTTGACAGAAAATCACGCTCATTTTATTCACTTGCCATACTATATTCATCTAAACCCACTGGATTTGATTGCGCCAGAATGGCGCAAGAGAAAAACAGAGGATTATAAAAAAGCGATAGAATTTTTGGATTCATATCGCTGGAGCAGTCACTTGGATTACACTGGTCAAAGTAATTTTCCGTCTGTGACCCAAAGAGACTTTTTGCTGGAGATTTTTGGCGGCGAAGAGCAATATAAAAAGTTAATCGGAAATTGGTTAGCAGATTGTAAAGAGGCAAGAATAAGAGATATAACTTTAGAATAATCAATAAACCTATCGACTTACGATGTCGATAGGTTTATCTAAAATCAATCTCGAAATTAAAACAAATCAATCTTTCTAGTTGCAGTTTTGGCGCGCGAGCCATCGATGCGGCGTAAAAATGCTTCGATTTGGTCTAAGCGGTAGACGCGATAATTATTAGCCGGGTGACGATAGGGCTTTAGTTTGCCGTTTTTGTCCCAATTTCTTAAAGTCAGGGGAGTGACGTGCAAAAGTTTGGCCGCTTGGCCGATGGTTATGTATTGGCGCATGGCAGTATCAAAGTTTATAAGGGTTATTAATTTAATTGTAGGAGATTTTAATTAGGAGTCAAGAAGAATTCATAAAACACAAAGAACTAAAAATAAACAAAGTGCAAGTTACAAAACACAAAATTAGAATTTTATTTTTTTCTGTGGATAAAAAATCAGCGACAATATACTTAGCTATGTTATAATATTTCTGGAGGCTTATTTTGTTTAAAGCGCTAGTTTGAAATTTATGTTTAAGTGGCTTTTTAAAGACATTAACAAGCCGCACTCTCGGCTAGGAATTGATTTAGGAAATTCGGCCATTAAAATCGTTGAATTAGCTAAAAAGGGAGCCAGGGTGCAGCTGTTAAATTACGCCATCGCCCAGAGCGATGAAAAAATTTTGGGGTTGAGCGATTTAAGAGATGACGAAATCGGGGCAATTTTAAAAAATCTGATGGCGCAAACAAAATTTGAAAGCCGTTCGGCCAATATCTCTTTGCCGGTTGAGAAAACTTTCACAACGGTGATCGATATGCCAATTATGGAAGAAGAAGAGATGGTGGCGGCCATTCCCTACGAGGCGCAAAAATATGTTCCTGTGCCAATCGAGGAAGTTGTTTTGGATTGGTCGTTTATTCCTAGCGCTCCGCCACAAAAGCCGGCTGGCGAGGGCGGGGAGACGCAAAGTCAAAGCGAGCCGGAAACGGCACCAAAAACTACCGTGCAGCTTTTAGTTGTGGCCGTGCCAAAAGATATAATTGATTACTTAACGCGAATTGCTAAATTCGCGGGCTTGGAGGTGTCGGCCTTGGAGCAGGAGGCTTTTAGTTTGAGCCGGTCTCTGATTGGCGCCGATAGCGGCTCTTATTTGATCGCCGATTTCGGCAGCAAAAACATTGATCTGGTTGTCGTTGATCAGGGTTTAACCAGAATTAGCCATAGTTTGGGGCTGACCAGCAAGGAAATTATTTTGATGGAAATGGACCGCATTGTTAACCTCTACCAGATGCGATATAATAAAAGAGTCGGACAGTGCTTGCTAACCGGCGGCCGAGCGGCGGAGCAGGAAACGATTAAATTTCTGGAGGCTAAATTAAAGTTGCCAATTAAATTTGGCAATCCCTTGGCAAGAGTCGACCACGCGCCGGCATTGGACAAGATCGCCGCTGAATTAGGCCTGCAATTGGCAGTGGCCATTGGATTGGCGATGAGAGAATAGCTGGCAAAATTTACAAATTTTCAATTTACGAATTTACAGTCAATTTACAATTGTTTAATTTCAAAATTAAGAAATTGATTGAAAATTGAATATTGAAAATTTATAGCATGGACTTATTTCCCAAAGAATACAAAAAAGGGGGCGATATTATTTCTCCTTCAGCACTAAATAATAATCACCCGAGCAGCGCAGCGGCACCATCCAGAGCTGGCAATATTAACATACCCAAACCGATCCGCCACAGTTTTGATTATTTGAAATTCGGCATAATCGGCGGCGCGATTTTGTTTGTTTTAATATTACTGGGCTGGGGCGGTATGAAACTTTATCAAAGATCGCTTAATGCCGACATTGAAGATTTAAAAAAACAAGAAACAGGAATTTTCACCGATCAGGATAAGGTAGAAGCAGAAAAAATCGCAGGCCTGGAAAAACGCGCCGACGTCACTCAGACATTCTTAAAATCGCATATTTATTCGTCAGTAATTTTGGATTCAATTGCCGCCCTAACGCTACCCAAGGTTAAATGGGATGATTATCAATTGAGCGTCGATGATCAAAAAGTTTCACTCAAAGGTGAAGCTGCAGACTATTCGGTTTTGGCAAAGCAAATTTTTACATTGGATCAGACAGACTATACCAATGTTGCGGTTTCTAATATTTCTTTGAATAAGAACGGAACTGTTAATTTTTCGGTCGACTTCAACTTTAATCCAAAAATTTTACAAAAACAGTAAAAGCTGAGTTTTATGAAAAGACTCCATATTTTTTTAATAGTTCTGGCGGCCGTACTTTTAGTCGGGTATTTTTTGGTTTATCCGGCCTTTCAGGAAATGATGCTGGGCAGAGATGATTTGGCGGCCTGGCAGCAAAAATTGACACAAGCTCAGGATTCTAAAAAGAAACTGGGCGAATTAGAACAGAAATACCAATCAATACAGGACGAGGAGGACCGAATTTTGCAGGCCCTGCCGCCCCGCGAAGATATCCCGGGATTGCTGATTCAAATGGAAGCCCTGGCTTCTCAAAACGGTTTAATAATTAATTCATTGAATTTTATTTATCCGCCATCAGATACGGGCGCGAGGGTTAATGTGAGCGAAACAGAAGAAAGTATTGCAGCGACCGGAAACTCACTGCCAGCCGGAGTTAAAGTGTTGTCGGTAAATCTGAACTTAAACGGAAATTACAGTAGTCTAAAAAATTTTTTGAAAGCTGCTGAAAATAATTTAAGATTGACCGATGTCAGTGAAATCAGTTTTAACCAAACTGATGCGGGATCAGAATCGGGCATTCTGACTATCGGGCTAAGCGTTTATTATAAACAATAAAAATACAGCCGCCAGAAAGTTAAATCAATCAAATGGCGATAATACCAGGAAAACAAAAAATAAAATTTTCATTCGTCGACTCCAAACTTCGAAAGCAAAAAAAGCTTTTATATATTACGGCCGGGGTTGTTATAGCAACAATCGGTCTTTATTTTGTTTATATGCGCGGAATTGATATCTTTCCTTCGCTTCCCACCCCTACTGATAATACCAGCAATGTTGGCGGAGACCTGACTTCAAAAATTATCGAAATGTTAAAACCGGTGAGCCTTGACCTTTCTCTTTTAAAAGATAAGAAATTTCAGTCTTTAATTTTACCCGGTGATTTTCCTATTATTCCGGGCGAGAAGGGAAGACCAGATCCTTTCGCACCGATTAATCAATAAGCCCCGCGGGCATATGGTGCGGGGATTTATTTAGAATTTGCGATCTGGTTTTTTTATTAATGTTATGCCAAAAGTTACGCTGGAATTAAAAATTGTTCAAGACAGGGCAAGAGAATTGGGGATACCGGTGGCCGAACTGTCTGGCAAATTGATTTCGCCGGATGTTTTGGGAGAAATATCGGAAGAAGCCGCGACATTTTATCAATTCGTTCCGATTGAAAGAAAAGACAACGTTCTGTCTATCGGGATGATAAATCCAGATGACCTCAAAGCTCAGGAAGCGTTGCGCTTTATCGCCCAACAGCGAAATTTTGTTCCAAAAATATTTTTGATCACGCCGACAGATTTTAACGACGTTTTAAAACAATACCGGAATTTAAAAGAAGAAGTTGAAACGGCTTTGGGGGAGCTGGACAAAGAATTGGCCAAAAGGGAAGTGGTGCATGAGGTTAAAGAAAAAGTCGGGGTAGAAGGAATTCTTGAACGGGTCATGGCAGAGGCCCCCATTACCAAAATTGTCGCGGTCGTTTTGCGCCACGCTCAAGAAGGCCGAGCTTCCGACATCCATATTGAGCCGACCGAAAACAATTTAAAAATCCGTTTCCGAGTTGACGGCGTGCTTTACACCAGTCTCATTTTGCCCAAATCAATCCAATCGTCGGTTGTTTCCAGAATAAAAATTTTATCTTCGATGAAAATTGACGAAACCAGAATTCCCCAAGACGGACGCTTTCATTCCGTCATTGATAACAAAAAGATAGATTTTCGTGTTTCTACCTTCCCAACCTATTTTGGAGAAAAAGTAGTGCTGCGCTTGCTGGACCCGACGGTCGGGATATTAACATTTGATCAGCTTGGAATCCAGGGTCATAATCGCCGGCTCCTGGAGGAGGCGATTGATAGGCCCTTTGGCATGATTTTAGTTACGGGACCCACGGGCTCTGGCAAAACCACAACTCTTTATGCTGTCTTGCGGGTTTTGAACGAAGACGCAGTCAACATTGTTTCCTTGGAGGACCCGGTAGAATATTTTGTCGAAGGCGTCAGCCAATCTCAGGTCAGACCGGAAATTAATTATACTTTTGCTTCGGGGCTGCGCTCGATTTTGCGCCAGGACCCCGATGTTATCATGGTGGGCGAAATTAGAGACAGGGAAACGGCAGACTTAGCCACTCACGCGGCGCTGACCGGCCACATCGTGCTTTCTACCTTGCACACCAACGATGCACTGGGCGTTATTCCGCGGCTTATGGATATGGGGGTGCAGGGTTTTTTAATTCCTTCCTCGCTTAACTTGGCTATGTCTCAAAGACTGATTCGCCGCCTTTGCAATGAGTGTAAAAAAGAAATCGAGCCCTCGCCAACAATAAAAGAAATCATCGTCAAGGAACTTGAAGGACTTTCAGAAGAAGGAAAAAAGTTTTTAGCCGACCAAAAAATTAATATCAAGGAAATAAAAATATGGCATGCGCCGGGTTGTAAGTTTTGCGCCCAAAAAGGAACCAAGAGCAGGATTGCGATTCATGAGGCACTTTCCATGACGCCGCAATTGGAGAAGATTATTATTGAAGGCGTAACCGAAGCTAAAATCAGTGAAGAAGCTATGCGTCAAGGCATGATTACTATGAAGCAGGACGGGGTAATTAAGGTTTTGCAAGGATTAGTTTCATTTGAAGAATTAATGGGAGCGGTGGAAGCGTAAAGCAGAAACTTCAAATGTCAAAGCTCAAATGTCAAATCAAATCCTAAATCTAAAGAACTAAAAATTTTTGGATTTTGGGCTTTGATCTTGATTTGAAATTTGAATTTTGAGCTTTAGATTTGCATAGCGCATAGACGCAGAACTCTCTTTTTGTTAAACTAATTATAGCTAAATCATAAAATTTATAAATTATAAACTTATGGCCGAAGACAAAAAAAAGATTTTATTGGTGGAGGACGATAAATTTCTTTCGGAAATGTACGCAACTAAATTAACCGGCAGCGGTTTTGATGTGGAAACAGCCTTTGACGGACAAGAGGCGCTAGTTAAAGCAAATGCGCAAAAACCCAACCTAATTTTGTTGGATGTCGTGCTGCCTAAAATGGATGGGTTTGAGTTTTTGCAGCTTCTAAAAAAAGAAGCAGCAATTGCAGATACGCCCGTAATTATCTTGACTAATTTAGGACAAAAAGAAGAAGTGGAAAAGGGGCTGAAATTGGGGGCTAAAGATTACATTATTAAAGCCCACTTTACACCGACCGAAGTTGTCGCTAAAGTCAAAAAACTTCTATAGCTCCACAGTAGTCCCCGATGAGCAAATAAAATATTATTTGTAATTTTAGTTTGTGATTTGTGACTTTTTAAATTATGCCAGGTAGTGATCCCCCACCTATGTTATTAAAAAATGCGGGTCACTAACCGGTAAATAACTTCGTATTAAAAATTAATTAAAAATAGTCTCGCTAAAGGTGGGGGACTACTACCTGGTATGGCCGGCGAAATTAAAAATAAAGAACTTGAGCACTTTATTGAAGAGGCGATCAAACGAGACGCCACCGATTTGCATCTGGTAGCGGGGAAGGCACCGATGGTCAGAATTGATGGAAAATTGGTTACGGTGGAAAACGGCGGCGTTTTGGATCTGGAAATGGCTAAAGATTTATCGCTTAGTCTTTTAAGGCCGGAACAGCAAGAAAAATTTTGGGCACAAAAAGAGATTGATTTTTCTTTTTCCTTCAAGAATGAGGCGAGGTTTCGAGTTAATATCTATCAGCAGCTGGGAAGGGTTTCGGCCGCCCTGCGTTTTTTGCCCGGCCGCATCAGAACCATTGAGGAATTAAATTTACCGCCCGTTTTGCATCAATTCACCCAAGTGTCCCAGGGGTTTTTTTTGGTGGTCGGCCCTTCGGGTCATGGCAAATCAACGGCTCTGGCGGCGATGCTGGAAGATGTCAATCATACTAGACAGGACCATGTTTTGACGATTGAAGATCCGATGGAATATGTTTTTGTGCAGGATAAATGCGTGATGGAGCAGCGCGAAGTCGGCACGGACGTCATCGATTTCCATGCGGGCCTGCGAGCCATGTTTCGGGAAGACGTGGACGTTTGTATGATCGGCGAAATGAGAGACCCGGAAACCATGTCAACCGCCATCACAGCGGCCGAGACCGGACATTTGATTTTTTCCACATTGCATACGAACACCGCCGCCCAGACAATTGATCGAATTATCGATACTTTTCCGCCCCACCAGCAAGTACAAATTAGATCTCAGCTGTCCTCAACGCTGCTGGGCGTGCTTTCCCGACGTTTAATTCCGGCCATCGGCGGCGGGTTGATTAACGCGGTGGAACTTTTAATTGCTAACTCGGCCGTGCGAAATTTAATTCGAGAAGGCAAAACCCATCAAATAGATATGGTGATTGAGACCAGTTCCGAAGAAGGAATGATATCACTTAACCGGTCTCTTGCTGATCTGTATCAGCGCAAATTAATCACCCGCGAAAACGCGGAGATGTTCACTACCAATCCAGCTGAATTGAGTATGCTGATTAGATAAAGGCTGATTAGATAAAGGGTTTAATCCAAATTTTCGAGCTCGCAGAGCGAAGAAAATTTGGAGAACAAAACTCCCGCAACTTCCTCGACCGAAGGGAGCGAGAAGTTGGCGAGATCCCGCGTCTCCCGAACTAATCACTTGCCGAATATATAATGTCAGTTTCGCGAAAGTGCGGGATTACGCACTCTAACCTCACTTCGTTCGGGATGGTGCGGCGACTTTACCCTGTTAGATAGAAGGGTTGCAAAATTGAAAAACGATTTTACATTTTCAATAATTATCTCCTCGTTGGACAAACTAAAAATTTATCTAACGGGGGCAACATTGGCATGCAATTTAATTACGTAGTTCGCATCAAAGAAGGCGAAACCCAGTCGGGTGTGATTGATTCGGTCACTCGACGAGTGGCCATTGAAACTCTACAGTCAAAAGGGTTTATTATTTTTAGTCTACAGCCGGTTTCAGCCGCGCCGATTTTTGCCAGGCAAATAAAATTTCTTCAGCGCGTCAAGCAAAAAGAGCTCGTCGCTTTTTCCCGGCAGCTCTCAATTTTGTTTTCGGCTCAGGTGCCGCTGCTGGAATCGCTACAGGCGCTGGGTAAACAAACCGAAAATAAATATTTCGGTCAGATTATTTTTGAGATAGCCGATGACGTTGAAGGCGGAACTATTTTTTCCAAATCGCTGGCGCGGCATCACAAAATTTTTTCCAACTTTTTTATTAACATGGTTCGTTCCGGCGAGTCTTCCGGCTCGCTCGATAAGTCTTTGTTGTATCTGGCCGATTATTTGGAAAAACAGTATTATTTGATGTCTCGCGTCAGAGGAGCGATGATTTATCCGGCTTTCATCCTCAGCGCTTTTATAGTGGTGGGTACCCTTATGATGATTATGGTGGTGCCCCAGCTTATGAGTTTTGTGTCTGAGTCGGGTGGGGATATCCCCTTGACGACTAAGATCTTGATTGCGGTTTCGGGTTTTTTGAGCAACTGGTGGTGGCTGTTGGCAGCCATAATTTTTGGCGGTGCCGGCTACCTTTATTATCTAATTCAGCATTCAATAGCCGGCCGAAGACGATGGGACGCCTTCTTGTTAAAAATTCCGGTTTTTGGCAAAAAAATTATGCAAAAAATTTATTTAACCAGATTCGCTGAAAATTTAAGCACTTTAATCCAAGGCGGACTAACGATTTTGCAGGCATTGCAGATTTCTGCAGACGTTGTAGGCAATCAAATTTATCGGGAGATTATTACCTCCGCCAAAGAAGATGTTAGGATCGGCAATTCTCTCTCAGTATCTTTGGCTAGATTTCAGCTGATTTCTCCTTTAATGATCCAGATGATAGAAACTGGCGAAAAAACCGGTTCTTTGGATACCATTTTGAAAAAAATGGCCGAATTTTACGGCAAAGAATTAGACTCGACGGTTGATAACTTGTCTCAAATGATTGAGCCGGTCCTGATTTTGATTATTGGTGCGGCGGTGGGAATTTTGGTCGCTTCAATTTTGATGCCGATATATAATATCGCCAACAACATGTAGCCCCGCACCTTTTTAGAACTGTTATTCCGTATCTTTTTGACCTGCGTTTTCTGAAGACCGTAAAGGTGTCAGGTACCCTTTTAAAGGTACCTGACACCCTGACACTTTTTGACCTGCGTTTTCTGTGTGAAAGCTATGCAAGGCGAAGCAAGCCGTGGTGGAAAAGGTGCGGGCTGTGGAAAAGTCACTTGTCGGCAACGGCAAAAAAAATGTATAATATAGTTAGAGCTTTCTTTGGTCGATCAGAGGAAGTTAACACATAAATAAAAATTAAACAGTCCGCCTGCGTCCCGTTGCGCGGGACTGCGGCGAGACGCTGAATTTTCTTGCCCCTCCAAGCGGGGAGAAAATTAGCGAAAGCCCCGGCTTAGCGGGGCGAAAGGAGGTGTATAATAAAATGTTTAAGAAGCAAAAAGGTTTTACTTTAATTGAATTGTTGGTGGTTATCGCCATTATCGGTATTTTGGCGACAATCGTTTTAGTTTCTTTGAATACAGCGAGGACCAAAGCTAGAAATGCCCGACGTCAATCAGATATGCGCCAGATTGGTTTAGCTATGGAAATGTATTACGATGCGCAAACCCCTATGGCTTATCCAACAAGCGCCGCTATGCCAACTGCTATTGGTACATATATGACTCTTGTTCCATTAGACCCGTCAACCGCTGCTGCATATAACTGGATTAGCAATGCAGCGGATGCTCAAAGTTTTTGTACGTGGGCCGTGCTAGAAAGTCCAGCCACCGGTCTTATGCTTTCTAACAAAAACGGAACTAAAGCAGCCGCATCTGCTCCTGCAACTTTAGCTGCCTGCAACTTGCTATAGCTAATATTTACTAACTGCGCGACTTTCTAAAATATAAAATTTGACGCATAAAAGGTGTCAGGTACCATTTTTCAGAGTACCTGACACCTTTTGATAATTGGTATATAATGCGGCTATATGGGCAGAGCGCCAAGAGTAGATATAGGAGACGAGATATACCACGTCCTAAACCGCGCCAACGGCCGCGCGGAAATTTTTAATAAGGATAAAGATTATGAAGCGTTTGAATTAATATTAAAGGAAGCAAAAGAGAGAAGTTTAATGAAAATACTGTCTTATTGTTTAATGCCAAATCACTGGCATTTTATTTTATGTCCAAAAAATGACGGCGATTTAAATAAATTTATGCAATGGCTTACCTTAACTCATACCCAGCGCTGGCACGAGCATTATCATTTAGTCGGCTATGGACATTTATATCAAGGCAGGTATAAATCGTTTTTGATACAAAGAGACGAACATTTTTTACAAGTTGCCAGTTATGTGGAAAGGAATGCTTTAAGAACCGGTTTAGTTAAAAAAGCAGAGGATTGGCGATGGTCATCTCTTTGGAGAAGGGAATGTGGCACACAAAAACAAAAAGAGCTTCTTGATCCATGGCCAATGCCGACTCCAAGAAATTATTTGGATTATGTTAATAGATCCGAACCGGAAAAGGAGTTAGAATTGATACGAGAATCCATAATTAAAAGTCGGCCGTTCGGAAGAAACGATTGGGTTTATAAAATGGTTAATAGGTTCGGATTAGAAATAACCACAAGAAGACCAGGTAGGCCCAAAAATGGTACCTGACACCATTTATATGTCAAAAAGAGGGTTTACTTTAATTGAGCTTTTGGTGGTAATCGCGATTATCGGGATTTTGGCTATGATTACCGTCGTGCTCGTTAGCTCTTCGCGCGCCAAAGCCCGCGACGCCAAGCGCTTGTCTGATATGAGCTCAATCTCAACCGCCATGGAGATGAAAAGAATAGATAACAGCATCTCTGGTTACCCGGACATTGCTAACAACCAGCAGATAATTCCGGCTAACCGCCATGACCTGGCGCCATATCTAGACCCGGTTCTGCGCGATACCATGAGCAATCATGAATATCGCTGGAAAGATAGAAATACTCCAGCAACTTGTTTTTGCGCCTGGGTGCGCCGGGAAACAAATAATAATTGGATTTTATCCAACCCGGGCGGCGTGAAAGAAGTTAGCGCAAATCCTAACAGCGGCAATTGCTGCACAAAATAATTTAAAATAAAAACCTATGTTTGCTTTAATTCTTTTCGTGTTCATATTTATATTCGGTCTCATCGTCGGCAGTTTTTTGAACGTTATAATCTTCCGCCTTGAGACGGGAGAGGGAATCGTCAAAAAACGCTCTCATTGTCCGCATTGCTTTCACGTTTTGCGCTGGTACGATTTGATCCCGGTTTTGAGCTTCGTTCTTTTGGGCGGCAAATGTCGCGATTGCGCTAAGCCAATTTCCTGGCAGTATCCGTTAGTGGAAATCTCCACCGGTGCTTTGTTCGTTTTGGTTGTATCAATTTTTTGGTATCTGGGTTTTGACCCTTCCTTTGCGGCCGGGGAAAATATTTTAGACGCGTTTGGCGGCTGGCCATTCATCGTCGGAAATTTAATAATCATCGGCTTTTGGCTATTCGCCGTTAGCTGTCTTATCATTGTTTTCGTTTATGATCTACGCCATTACATTATTCCCGACAGCGTGATTTATCCAGTGATAGTCGTTTCAATTTTATTTCGCGTGTTTGAAGTTTTGGATGCCGGCCATTGGAACTTGTATGAGATTTGGAACTCAGGATTTTTAGCCTGGGGCCAGTTTTTAATCTATTTGGCTTGCGCCGTTGGCGCCACCATTTTTTTCCTTATTATAGTTTTACTTACCCGCGGCCGCGGCATGGGCCTGGGCGATGTCAAGCTGGCTTTTTTGATGGGTTTAGTTTTGGGCTGGCCGCAAATTTTATTGGCGCTGCTTTTGGCTTTTGGCAGCGGAGCGATTGTTGGCGTGGGTCTGATAATCGCTAATCGAAAAACCTTGAAATCCCAAATTCCCTTTGGTCCATTTTTAGCAGCCGGGACAATCTTTGCTCTTTTGGCCGGCCCTTTTTTGATTAACTGGTATTTTAATTTTTTGGGATTATGATTATACTTATGATAAGAAAAAAACATAAGATATGAATTTCATAGAAACTATTGAATACTATCAAGAAATTATTGGTAAAGCTCTGGAGGGATATTTAAATCAGAAATTAAAAGAATTACCATCTTTTGGTAATTCTTTTGTTAAGACGCAGTATCAGCTATTTAGCCGGTATTGTTTAAGAAACGGCAAAAGACTGCGGCCGATTTTGACTTTAATGGCCTACCGGGCGGTCGGGGGGCAGAATGAGATAAATATTTTAATGCCGGCTTTGGCTTTTGAACTTTTCCATAATTACACCTTAATTCACGATGATATCTACGACGAAGACGAAAAACGGCGAGGCGAGTGGTCCAATCACATTTTGCTGCAGCGCTGGTTTGAAAAAAAATATCCCAGATCATCTTTAGCTAATGCCTTATATAAAAATTCTGCTACCCGATTTGGAGTAGTGGCGGGGGTAATCAACGGCAAATATCTTCATACCTTAAGCTGTTTGCCAATTTTGGAAGCAGATGTATCTCGCGAAAAAAAGTTAGCCGGCATTAAATTATATCAAGACGTTTCAATCTATGACAACACTGGTCAGGCGATTGATTTGGCTTTTGAGCAGGATTTTAAGGTGGCCGAAAAAGATTACTACAATATGGTTTTGTGTAAAACCGGCCAACTTTTTAAAGCAGCAACCGAGTGGGGGGCAGTTTTGGGCGGAGCGAACGCCAGCCAGAAAGAAGCCTTAAGAAAATATGCCGAGGAAATTAGCATTGTTTTTCAGATAAAAGACGACCTTTTGGATATTGCTTCGGGGGGCGAAAAAGGCAGAGGGGTCGGCTCAGATATAAAAAAGGGCAAAAAGACTCTGCTGATAATTCACGCTTTAGGGCACGCAGATGCCAAAAAGAAAAAATTCATTCTGAGGATTTTGGGCAATCAGAGGGCAGGCGAGGCGGAAATTAAAAAAGTCATTGGGTGGCTGGAGGATTTAGGCAGTGTGGATTTTTGTCGCAAAAAAGCGCTTCGGCGAGTCGCCGCAGCAAACGCCTGTCTTGAGCAGGCAAGGCCGGCACTGAGAGTGCAAGCCAAGCAATTTTTTAATGATTTAGCCCGTTTTATGTTAGAAAGAAACAAATAAAAACGTAAGCCCTACGGTCTTGCGGCACAATGCAGTATAATTTTAAAAAGACACAGTGTTAATTTTCAACAATTTAAATAAATGGATTTTTTAATAAAACTTTTCAAAAAATTTAATCGGCTGGTTGAGAAAGCGGAAAATCATCGGGTAAGTCTAGAAACATGGCTTATCACCTTTTTTTGTATAATTTTCCTTAGAAATTTCCTGGAATTATTTTCTACTAAAACTTATTATCTTTCTTCAAAGAATTATCTTTTCTTTTTTTTCCACAGTGCCGCTTCTTACTTTTTTATTTTTTTGGCAATTATTTTAATCCTTTATTTTTTTACCAAAGAACGAATAGAAAAAATTTCTCGTCTGGCAATTTGGGGAGCGTTAATAATTTTGCTGCCGCCAATAATTGATATAATTGCCACAGGTGGCGAGGGCGCCATAATTAAATATCGCCCAATCGAGCAAATTGGCAGTGTCTGGCAGGGAATAAAATTATTTTTTGGCTATATCTTTTATGGCCCCTTTGGGCTGCTATATCAGGAAAGCAAAAACTTCCCTTTGGCCCAGCCAGAGATTAATTACGGAATTAGGATTGAGGTTTTACTGGTTTTATTATCGCTAATTTGGTATATCTTTTTAAAGACCAAAAATATACTTAAGACCCTGGGAGGCTTATTTTTTGCTTATTTTGCCTTTTTTATTTTTGGCTCTTTTCCCTATTGGATGGCTTTGCTTTTTGGAGCGTTGCCACAAGCTGATTCTTTTCACGGGGCCACAAATTTGGATCCATCCTTTGATTGGAATAAAATCGTCTTTTTTCTTTATTTTATTTTTTTGATTGTTTTCGGTCTGGTTTGGTTTTATGTTTATAATAAAGAAAAGTTCTGGGCGGCAATAAAAAATTTCAGATTTGTCAGAATTATTAACAATTTATTGTTTCTTTTTGTCGGGCTATTCATCGCTTTGCGTTTTAACCCTCGGCCGATAGTTTTTAAATCCTTTGACTATTTACTTGTTTTAAGCGCTTGTTTGGCAATAATTTTTTATTGGCTGTTTGCGATTTTTTCCAATGACATAGCCGATGAGAAAGCCGATAGAATTTCTTCGCCCGGCCGTCCTCTTCCTTCGGGCACTCTCGCAGCTCAAGAAATTAAATCACTGGCTTTAATTTTTCAGGTTGCCAGCTACACCTGCGCCTTTATTGTCAGCTATGCTTTTTTTGTTATAGTTTTTATACGTTCTTGTTTGGGGTATCTTTATTCCTGGTTTCCTTTCAGACTAAAAAGAATTCCTGTCTTGAGCAGTTTTTTGTTGGCGGTCGGTTATTGGCTAACAATGCTGGCTGGGTATTTAATTTTGAGTTCTAATTCTGCCTATAATTTTCCTTGGCAAGTAAACCTAATTGTTCTTTTGGGTTTTACCCTGGCGGCTAATTTTAGGGACATCAAAGATTATCAGGGCGACAAAGAAGACAAAACCTACACTTTATTGGTTATTGCTGGTTTAAAAAGGGGGAAGATAATTGTCGGTTTTTTGGGCGGCTTAGCTTTTTTGCTTTTTCCGTTGGTTTACCAGGAGTATTTCAAAATTACGCTAATCCCATCTTTGGCAGCTGCCCTGGGTTATTTTTATCTGGTTAACAAAAAAAATTATCAAGAAAAACTGATTTTTCTTTTGATTTTTATGTATATAATTTTAATTATTTTTCTGGTTCAATTTTTAAAGTAACTTAACATGCCAGAAGAAACAAAAAAATTTTTTTCTTTCATTTTAATGCTTGCTTTGAGTTTTTTAATTTTAAGAACTCTTTATTTAAATTTGGGCACTTTTGATAGATTAACTTCTCCTTTCTCTGGCGGCCCTTTGAATTCCCCTGGCCTTATTTCCCCGAATCAAAATATTCAGACAGCTCCAAACAGAATAGAGTTTCCCAAAGACGAGGGCGAACACCAGAATCTACAGACTGAATGGTGGTATTTTGCTGGTCATTTCCAAGACGAACAAAATCCAGCCAATAAATTCGGTCTGACTTTAATTTTTAATAAAAATCCTGCCAGAATTGAATTTAATATAAGCGACGGAGTTGCTCAAAAAAATTATTCTTCGGTTATAAGTTTAGACGGTTATGATTTTTTGGGTAAAGATAGATTGGCGATAAAAAAAGGCGATATTTATTGGCTGGAGTCTGGGGTTTTTAAATACCAATTACATTTTAAAACCGAGAATATAGAAATTAATTTGGATCTGGCTTCTTTAAAAAATCCTTTTTTGTTTTCCAATAATATTGAAACTTTTTATTATGAGCAAACCAATGTTAAGATAAGCGGAAGTTTATTTTTATCAGATAAACATTATGAAGTTAAAGGTTTGGGCTGGATTGACCACCAAGGATTTAAAACTGTCCTTCCTTGGAAGAGCTGGCGTTGGTATGCTCTGCAACTGGATAATAACGTGGAGATGGCTTTTGTGACTGATTTTACTTCACAAACTGGAAATTTTTCCAAAAAGAATAATTTATCAATTTTTAAGGAAACCGCGCTGAAAGAAACCGTTGATAGTCAAAAATATTCCATTAAAGATTTGGAATACTGGCAGGACCCAAAAACAAAAGTTCAATATCCGATTAAATGGCAGCTAGAGATTCCCGAGCGGAATATCAATCTGACAGCCACGTCAATTATTCCAAATCAGGTGATTGATGGAACCAATGGCTTTTATGAAGGGACCTGCCAGGTGATAGGCACGTTTGAAGGACAGTCAGTGATGGGACGTGCTCAATTTGAGTTTATGCCTTAACCCCGTTAGAAATCAGAAGAATAAAGTTCAATAGAAATAAGATTATTTAATAAATTAGCCATGATACTAAAAGGATTAAAAAATAAAACAGCGATTATTACCGGCGCCGCCCGAGGCGTTGGACTGGCGAGCGCTTTGAGGTTGGCCCAAGAGCGGGTTAATCTTGGTTTGATAGATAAATTAAAAATCTCCGGCCAAACTTTGAATAAATTGAAGAAATTTGGAGTCAGGATTAAAATTTGTCAGGCCGATGTCAGAAATCGTCAAAAAGTAAAAAAATTTTTAAGCGAGGTAGCTAAAAATTTTGGCGGCATAGATATTTTGATTAATAATGCCGGGGTATATGACAGAAAGCTTTTGGCGGAGGTCAGCGCCGGCTATTGGGATAAAATTGTAGATAATAATTTAAAGAGCGCCTTTTTTTGCAGCCAGCTAGTAGCGCCCTATTTGATAAAGCGGGGCTGGGGGAGAATAATTTTTATATCTTCGGTTTCGCCCTACGTTGGCGGCAAATCCTCTTTGGTTTATAACGTTACCAAGGCCGGCCTTTTTGGATTAAATCGTTCCTTGGCCGCTTCTTTGGCGCCCCATAATATTAATGTTAACGCTCTTTTGGTCGGCATTACCAAAACCGACATGATTAAAATAATTCCCGAGCCCAGGCTGGCCAATTTAAAAGAGAACACTTTGCTTAAGCGTTTTGCAGAGCCGGCCGAAATAGCTTCAGTTATCGCCTTTTTAGTTTCGGAAGAATCAAGCTTTATAACAGGAGCGATAATAAATGTCAGCGGCGGGTTAGTTTCTTAATTGGGGGACGGATAAAACAAAGGGTGTGGAAAAGTCATTTTGTCAATAATCCAATTGTGATAAGCAATTTTCTGTTTTTAGCTCAATACCTTCGCAACACCTGAAGCGGTGATTGCATATTAAGTCCCAGGTGCGGTCGTTCGGTATTGTAGTAGTTAATGTATTCGGGAATGTTCTTTCTCCATGATGCCAGATTAC
>Ga0315284_10001551_pt1 | contig 32744 bp, 27 predicted proteins | sample YL17G09_16_MG_FD_203696 | JGI IMG/M metagenome (GOLD analysis project Ga0315284, IMG submission 203696) | Sediment microbial communities from Yellowstone Lake, YNP, Wyoming, USA - YL17G09_16 | ecosystem: Environmental > Aquatic > Freshwater > Lake > Sediment | place: USA: Wyoming | collected... | reverse complement strand
GCGTGACAGGCGGACGCTCTATCCAAGCTGAGCTACCACCCCAGAATTTATGGCTCCCCGGGCAGGGTTCGAACCTGCGACCTAACGATTAACAGTCGTTTGCTCTACCGCTGAGCTACCGAGGAATATATTTCAATCGTTATGTTTGAATAACGACACACTTTTAAAGAAAATGGCGTGCCATACGAAGCCTTGGCGAAGTATGGTGGGCGATGTAGGTTTCGAACCTACGACCCCCAGTTTGTAAGACTGATGCTCTACCACTGAGCTAATCGCCCTGAACTCCCACCTAACTTACTGGGAAAAGTTTAATGGATATAGGACCAAAAGTCAAAAAAATATAACACATTTCTTTTACAATACCCCTTTTTTAGCTATGCTACTAAATCAAAACCCCCAAAAAGCTCTTTTTTATACTCACAAGGCCCTACCATGACCCTACTCAACCCCCTCAAAACAGTCCTTTTTTTAACAATTATTCTTTATACCGCTCCATTTTTGGTTGAAGGTATAAAAAAACAGTATATAGCGCTCCTGGAACCACAAACTCCTGTTGGTGTTTTATCAATAAGAAAGCCTCTACATAAAGCCTATTACCCAACCGAAGAATTGCACGCTTTTTTCCGAGACTCTGCGATTAAAGCCATAATCCTTAAAATAGACTGCGCCGAGATTGCCCCTGGCACCAGCCAAACTATTTTTCATGATATTCGCCAACTCAAAAAAGAATACCCAAAACCGATTATTGCCTTAGTGGAAAATACATGTCTTTCAGGTGCATATCTTATTGCAAGCGCATGCGATTCTATTATCGCACCAGAATCAGCACTCATAGGAAACATTGGACAAGCGTTCAGTGCATGGTCAATAAAAAAAATAAGCTCAGAAATAACCAATAATATTGAATCAATAGAGAATGAATCATATCAACAACTAACCAAACAAATTGCCTTAGGCCGAAAACTATCCCTTACCACTACGCACAACTGGGCTGATGGAAAAATTTTCACCGGAACACAAGCAATAGCCATCGGATTAATTAATGAAATTGGCTCTCTGTGTACTGCCATAAAAATCATCAAAGAAAAAGCTCTCATTGAAGGTGACATTGAATTAATTGAACACAATGAAAAAAAACAAAATTTATTAAACATCTTCTTTGGCAATGAGCGTGCAGTAACGCAATGTTTGAAAATCTAACGCTGGCCGGACCGTAATAGTATAAAACAGCTCGCCCTTATCTGCTGCAATAACTTTGCCTAACGCAAAACCATGAGGAAATACCATTCCTTCGCCGCTGGAAAGAACATCATCGGATAAAGCAACCGATTGCAAATGACTCACATAACGCATTACGGTGTGAGATAAATCATTTATCCCCTCATGAATCCCCGTTGCACCTTTTTTCGGCCCATCTTTCCCTCCATCCTTCGCTGAACGCTTCGGAGAACACGGTAAAGCTTCAGATGACAAGCACACTGAAGCAACTTTACAATCAGCATCAGTAATAAGGGATACCTTACAATACCATGAATACACGTGAGCAACTCTGCCCACAATAGCATTACCATAAAGCGCTACCATATCTTTTTTTATCCCATTAACACTGCCGGCATCAACAAGGAAAAATTGATTGTTAGGTGAAAAATGACGCGCTAAAACTTGTGCTGTATGTCCACGATGCAATAAATATCTTTTATTAAAGTCAGACAACTCACGCGTTTCTTCTGCATAATAGCGCATTGCTTTTAATGCAATGTTTTCTGCAAATAATGCATCACGCTCTACACGCAAATCGTCCAATGATTTTTCAAGTTTTTGTAAAGACACAGAACTACTAAACCATCTGCTGATTGGTTCAACAACCAACTGCTGAATCCGCAACAAAGGATACAAACAACAGGATGACACTGTTTCAATACATGAACTACCAACAACAGTGCAGTACCGAAAAACAAACAACGATATGCCAAAAAAAATAACAATTAACACTACTCTATTTTTATACACAACACCAACTCTTGCTTTTGATAATAAATCACTTTATGGTAAGCATCACCAAATAACTCTTAATAATAGTTTTTTAATACTATGGCATAGTGAAAAAAAATCAACGTATATAAGAAAGGAAGAAGCATGAAAACATCACATAAAACATTACTCATCATCTCCTGCATATCATTATCTTTATATTCCATGGAAGATCAAAACAAACTTAATTTTTATTCCATCAATGATTTATATAAAAAAACATATAATACCCTTGAAAACTATAATCCTACTGATATGCAAAGTGCCATTGCATTATCGGCAATAATCACAAAAACAAAAGAATTAAAATCTCACAACATTGATGAAAAACAGATTGGGAAGTTTGCTTACAAACAAGAAGAAGCGATAAAAAATAAATTATTTTCCTATGGAACTCCTCCTTATAACGGCCCGCATTATGTCTGTGTTTTTTTTGAAAGAGTTGCACAATATAATGCTCATCTTGAAAAAAATGCATTCACGTCACCGACCATAGAACAATTTACTCTGCACATACATAATAAAAAAATAACTGCTGCCATTGAGAAGGCTGCTACCTTCAGACTCTTTCTTGACCTAGAAAAGATAAATGCCGAAAAAAAAATCATTGTAGATATTCCAATGGCTGTAGCTACAGACGATTTTGAAAAACTTATAAAAGACATTGCAATAATGAGATCCATTGATCCTGAGGAAATAAAAACGCTGGCAAATATACTGTATGGCTTTGATATAAAGAAAAAACCACTAGATACATCTGAAAAACTTTAACTTTTTAATACAATTTGCTGCATGACAGGACCTATGGTACAATAAAATGTACTACTTTTTAGCTTTTTCAAAAAATTGGGTTTTTATGCATTATGATACCTCAGCCAATACACGGTCTCTGTATATACATTGGCCATTTTGTCCCTATCGCTGTCATTATTGCCCTTTTGTGGCGCTGGCATCACATGACCCGTTTATGGAGCGATATCATAACGCCTTAATTAAAGAGATTAAGGAATTTGGCGATAACTACCCAGAAAAGCTACCGTTAGATACCATTTATTTTGGAGGAGGTACACCAAGCACCTATCCTGACCATCTACTTATAGACATGTTTGATACACTCAAAAAGTTCTTTATTTTTGATGAAAACACAGAAATAACGATCGAAGTTAATCCTGGCACCATACGACTTGAACAACTGCCTCTATGGAAAAAATTAGGGATCAATCGCATGAGTGTTGGCGTACAAAGCCTGAATGATGATGTCTTAAAAAAATTAAATCGCCTACAAAAAGCAGAAGATGTTTATTTTTTGCTTGATAATGCCCCCAATTATTTTGATAACATCTCTGTTGACGTCATTTTGGGGTTGCCGGGAGTAAGCACAACTGAATGGGAGGAGTTGTTAGCAAAAATAGTTACATGGAAAATAACTCATGTATCAATGTATGTTTTAGAAGTGCACGACAGCACCCCGTTATTTTTTAGCGTTAAAACAAACAAGGTTACGTTACCATGTGATGATGATGTTGTTAACGCATACCATTGGTCACGCAAGTTTCTTGCCAACCATGGCTTTAATCAGTATGAAGTTTCTAGTTTTGCACGAACAGGAAAAGAATCACGGCATAATACCACATATTGGGAACGCAAGCCATATCGCGGATTTGGGCTTGGCGCATGTTCGTTTGATGGCATATCCCGCCTGCAAAATGAAAAAAATCTTATTAAATATTTGGAAAGCGTTGAACAAGGTACATATGCTCCCGTATTTACAGAAACTATTACCAAAGATCAGATATACGTTGAAAAAATTATGCTCGGGTTAAGAAGAATAAAGGGGGTTTGCTGGGAAGAAATTAGTAGCGATTTAAGTAGCAAGCAAAAAGAAAAAATAAAATTAACTATTGATCTATTACAACAAAAAAAATTAATTTGCGAAAATAATGGGCGACTACAATTAACTCCTGCAGGATTAGTGGTAGAAAACGAGATTATAACAAGACTTTCTTTATAAAAGTCGTTTTTTCTTTAATAAACTAAAAATTGTGTGATATTTATAATACTTATTTATGTAAGTTAGGGCATTCATGGCAAAACATGTTGGTGTAAAATTACCAGAAGATTTATTAGCAGTCTTAAAAAAAGGGCAGACTGTAGGCATTCTTGCAACTTTTTCCGAAAAAGGATTGCCTAACACAACCCCAATTCAATGCATTGCAGCCAAAGGGCTTGAAAGCATTTTACTAACTATCCACAAAGACCACACTGGCTACCACAATATGGTATGGCAGAAGAAAGTTATGATCTGCTTTTTAGATGAAGGCAACGTTGCGTATAGCATTTTGGGTCGCGCTGGTGTTGTTCGAGCGCCATCAATGGTTCACCCTTTTATGAATGTTGTTCGTATTGATATTATTGACATCAAATGTGATAGATCAACCTTGAGTAAAGTAGACAGTGGTATACGATGGAGCTATACCTGCCCTGATGCTGAAGAACTTTCAAATGCGTTAATGGCTGAAATAGAAGAGCTCTCTGAGTCTCTTTAAAAATACAAAAAAAAAGGAGATGGCGTTATGCGTATACCAATAATAATGACAATAGCAATGATGAGTCTTACACCAGGATTTACTCATTCCCAAGAAGCCCCAACAACTGAAGAACTAACACAACAACCAACGGCTCAAGAACAAACAGACCCTGAGCAAGAGCAACTCGTTCTGCAAGAAGAACTTATAAAAGAAGAAACTCCCACACAGGAAATAGCTCAACAAGAAGTATCACCTCAAGAGTTACCTACAGAAGAGAATTTACCTGTAGAAGAACCATCAGCTCTTGTCACGCAACCAACAGATACAACTACAGCGGAAACAACAACCCTTACCGTACCTACCGAGCCAGAACCAGTAAAAGATGAACCGGTAGTAATTCCAGAGGAGCAAACTGAATTAGAAGCTCCAATCGGAATTGATACTGTTTCTCTTGAAAACCCTCAAGGCAACTGGCTATTCAAAAAGATTTGGTGGGAACGCGCTGAAGAACGCTACGAAAAAATACGCCAGCTTGTTGATTCAATATGGGAATCGCGTACCACATTCTTTGTTAAACGTAATGAGCTCGACAGAAACGTCTTAGATCCTTTCTATCTTACCGTTGGTATTGGACAAGGCGAACTGCAAACAATACTGGGTGAACTTGTTGATTTCTTTGAAAAAAATCGCGAACAACAAGGTGATCTCAACGAACAAGAACGCGCGCTTTATGAAACAATTGCACCACAAGAAGAAGCGCTTAAACAACTTAAACTTGATATTGAATCAATTGCCAACCTTGACCATTCTATTGATGATGCTCTCGGAACGCTGATGAATCAAATTAATCGCGTCAGACAATTTGAAAGACAAGCATGGGAAAACTTCAAAGAAATTGCTCATATTTTAAATGATACAAAAGCACGTGAATTGTATTACATGATAGAAGGTGCTGCGCGTAACATAAAAAATATAAGCTCTTATCTAGAAAGAGATTTTTTGAGCCACTTTAACAAGCTTACCGGTGAAGCAACTAAACATGTTACTCGTGTACAAAACCAAATAGAAGCGCTTAAAGAACAAGGTGTCAACTTCAAACGGCAAACAGAACTTCTTGCGACACAACAAGAAACACAAGAAGATGAAGATGATGCTGATAATGATGAAGACATTGCACCAAAACCAAAATTAGGCTGGTTCGGCTGGATTCTTTCTGGCTTTAAAAGTGGCTTAAACCTTATCTTCTCGATAATCAGCATTCCTTACAATATGATTTTTGGAAAATAAAATTGCTGACACTCATCTCTTAATTTTTTACTGACAAATATTCAAGATTCCTTCGTCCGCTCACAATGAGCGTGGCGAAGGAATCTTGGGCTAAAAAAGATTGATAATACAGAATTTTTCGCTATACTAGAAACACATTATATAATGCAATGCCGGGGTGGTGAAATTGGCAGACACGCAGCCTTGAGGTGGCTGTGGGAGAAATCCCATAGGGGTTCGAGTCCCCTCTCTGGCACCATACTTCGCCAAGGCTTCGTATGGCACGCCATATGAAGACTTAAGAAGTATGCCCTTCGTAGCTCGCCAAGAGCGAAGTAGGGCTTTTTGCTAAATAATGTATCAAAAAAAAGCACGAAATAAAGTAACGAAGCGTTTAGATTTTTAAGGAGTTATTTGATGAAATCAACAGCGAAGCGCATTGCAGGTTCTGAATTAATGATATGGCTACTATTGTGTGTTGTTGGCATGTATTTCTTGTATCCATTACGTAAATCATTGCGTTTTGGAATAGATTTAGTTGGCGGAAGCTACCTAACCCTAGAAGTAAAAACCGATAAAGCTGTTGAAGCAGAACTTATTAGAAAACTCCAAACAATTGATGCAAAGTTTAAACGCGAACGCTCAATTACTCTCGTCTCAAAAACAATTGTGGATCGTAACATTGTTCTCACGTTTGAAAATCAACAACAAACACAAGATGCTGCTCGTATTTTAAAAACTGATGAACGTGAACTAGTCCAATCAGTTGATAAAAATACCATCTCCCTAAACTTCTCTGAAGCAATGGAAAAACGAATTAAAGACGATTCAGTATTACGTAATATTGAAGTGTTAAGAACACGACTTGATAAATTCAGCGTTGCTGAAATTTCTATCGCAAAACAAGGTGAAAAAGAAATTATTATTGAACTTCCTGATGTATCAAACCCACAAGAAGCAAAAGAAATGATTGGTCGTGCTGCTCTGCTTGAATTCAAAATTGTTGAAAAAATTGGTTCAAACGAATCAGAGCTGTTACTTGAATATGATGGCGAACTCCCTGATGATTTACAAATATTACCTGGCGAACGCGAAAATGGTCGTTCTCCTTTCTATGTTGTACAAAAATACGCAAAAGTAACCGGTTCTATGCTTTCTGATGCACGTCCTTCCATGGGTGGCAAAACAGGAGTTGAACCAGTTGTGCAATTTTCATTCAATGACGAAGGTGCTGACAAATTTTATGAATTAACAAGCAAAAACCTTAACCGCCAACTTGCTATAGTCCTTGATAATGAAATTATATCTGCCCCACGAATAGAATCAGCAATCCGTAGCACGGGCACAATTACTGGAACATTCACCAGCAACGAAGTTAAAAAATTGGCTTACTTACTTAAATCTGGATCATTTGTAGCTCCGGTAACGTTTGAAGAAGAACGCCAAATTGGACCATCACTTGGTGCTGAATCAATAAAAAATGGTTTATATTCTTGCATCGGTGGCTTTGGACTAGTGTTCCTGTTTAGTGTGTACTACTACAAACTTTGCGGACTATTAGCATTCTTAGCATTACTTTATAACTTGATTTTTATACTTATTGGTCTTGCATGGATGCATGCAACATTAACATTGCCTGGCATCGCTGGTATGACACTCACCATTGGTATGGCAATTGATGCTTCAGTATTAATTTTTGAACGAATTAAAGAAGAACTTGCAAAAGGTAGCAGTGTTAAAACTGCTGTTGATACAGGATTCTCTGGTGCAATGGGTGTGATTTTAGATGGTAATATTACCACGTTTATTAGTGGGATTGTTTTATACAATTTAGGGTCAGGACCAATACAAGGATTTGCAGTAACATTAATGTTGGGAATCATTGCAACATTAATAGCAACACTGTTTTTCTTAAGGTCATTTTTTAAATTTATTTTAAATAACTTTGCTATTCAAAAGCTTTCTATTTAGTGCTATAATAGAAAACATATCTATAAGATCTGGAAAATTAGTGGCGGCGTAGCTCAGTTGGTTAGAGCGGCGGAATCATAATCCGTAGGTCCGGGGTTCAAATCCCTGCGCCGCTACCAGAAATTATAGGAAAATAAAACTAGTCATGGTGAACAAAGAACTTTCTCTTCCAATGCTTCTTACCTTCATTCGATTAATAGGCTCTCCTATTATCCTTCCTTTTTTTCTTATTTACTTGTTACCCTATAATCTCTTTTGGCTTAACAGCAGCTTGGCTATACTTTTTATTGCACTTGGATTAACCGATTTTTTTGATGGTTACTTAGCACGCAAATATCACCAAGTTACCTCTACTGGTGCAATGCTTGATCATGTTGCCGATAAATTTTTACTCTACTCAACGCTTATTGCACTTATTGCTGCACATAAGCTTTATTTTTTTTGGGCTATCATTTGGATTGGTCGAGAATTTTTTATCATGGCACTGCGTCAGATTGCTCTAGAAAATAACGTTGCCATTACCGTTTCATCATACGGCAAACTTAAAACCGTCGTACAAATAACATGCTTAGCATTTGTTATTATCAATCCTTATCATCATCTTGGTATTTCTGCACTCTATTGGAATGGAACTGAACTAGCACTGTTGTTGCTTGGCACAATATTATCAGTATTAAGCGCACGTAATTATTTTTGCGCATTCATGAAACAATATCGTAACGTTAATTAAAATATTATTTTTTCTGAACCGTATGCGCTGCTAACAGTTCTTTATACAAAACAAATTCTGATCGTTTTTTTACCAATAACTCTATACGATCATACCCCTTTGGATTATTCTTTATAAATTCTAAAATTGCCGGTACCGCAATCAAAGCTGCCTTTTCTCTTGGAAAATCAACTGCCGTACCAAGCGCTGGCAATGCTATACTTTTCTTTTTTTTGCCACCATGTTTTCTTAATCCTGCACTTAAAACATTGTCGTAACATAAAACTAAATCGTTTGAAGCTTGCTCAATCGCTTCATCACCAAAATACTTTCTGCCAGAAGGGTATCCGTTTCCCCCTTTATCTATTTTTTCAGCATAATAATAATATTCACCGCTATGCTGACTTTTGAATATCAACGGCTCAGTAACTTCAATACTCATGCTCAGCAAACGTTTTTCAATCACATTTTCTTGTGACTTTTGTATCAGATTATTATAGCAAGAGTTATAAACATCATCTTCAAAATAACTATTCGTATCTTTATAATATATATACACAGTCTTTTTGGGCGCTATCTGCGTATGCCCCACAAGCCAATTATCAGCAAATAACTCGTACAATAACTGCTGCTCATTTTTTTCAAAAATTATACAGTTTACCTTGCCATCACAATCATACGGCGAACCTTTTGTGAGATGAATTTTTGTTTTACCATAGATATACAAAGCAGAACATTCCATACCATAGAGATAACTGCTCCATAAAACAACGATTACCACCAACCCCCTTTTATTCATAAATGTTCCCTTTTTATGCGATTTGTTCTCTCAACACAAAAAGTATTATACCCCCTTGCTTTCTCTCCTTGTAATACTATCGCTATATCACCTGCAAATCTTTCGAATTTAATCAAAAAACATGGTACTATTAAATCTCCATACACTTATAATTAAAAAGGACCTGTCGTGGATATTTTTATCATCATTATTGGACTAATGGCCTACCTCATTGGGGCAATTCCTGTTGGTTATCTGATAGCGCAACTGAAAGGCATTGCAGATATTCGTGCTCATGGATCAGGCAACATTGGCGCAACAAATGTTTCACGTTTTTTGGGAATTCATTATTTTTTTATTATCTTTTTTCTTGATGCAGGCAAAGCCTTCTTTTTTATGCACACAATAAAACCTTACATTGATTTTAACTATCTTTGCATTTTTGCAAGCATTCTACTTTTTGGTAACGGGTGCTCAATCTTTTTGCACGGCAGCGGAGGCAAGGGAGTGGCAACATTGTCAGGTTTGCTTACAGCTCTATATCAAGGATCAACAATCATATTGTTTGCCATATGGGCATTGTTGTTGCTAATAACCCACACGGTTGGCATTGCTTCAGTAGGTACAGTATTTTGTTTGCCGATCTATGCATACACAACACACAATCATGCATTCTTTTTATTTTCACTGTTTGCCGCATTCTGGATTATTCGCAGCCACCAATCTAACATACGAGCATATTGGGCAGATCGTTGAATAAAAAATTCACCGCATCCCTTTTTATTGGCATTATCATTGTTATTGGCACACGCTTAGTTATACTAAAAAATTATTATTATCGATGCCCAAAGGATTCCATGAAATTTATTGAAGTCGCGCATAGTTTTAGTGATATTGAACCAATTGCAGCACGGTTAGAAATAACGCGCCTGCTGGCAGATCTATTCAAAAAAGCATCTCCGCATGAAGCAGAAATCATTGCATCACTTTCACTCGGGCAATTACATCCACCACACATTGGCACACAATTTAATATTGCCGAAAAAAACTTAATCAAAGCAATTGCTGAATTTTTGGGCAAATCAGAAGATTCAATTAAAAAAGAAATGAAAGAAATTGGTGACATTGGACTTGTCCTCAGTGCCCATACATGGGAAAGCAGCACAGAACTTTCAGTAACCGACGTGTACCATGCATTATGCACGCTCGAAGAAATGGGTGGCACCGGGTCGCAGGATGAAAAAACAGCATTCTTAGCAGATCTGTTCAAACAACTGGATCCTTTATCGGCCAAGTTTGTTGCGCGTATTATTATTGGCAAATTGCGTCTAGGATTTTCCGACATGACCATTATCGATGCATTATCGTGGATGGAAAATGGCGATAAATCACTACGCCCTGCACTGGAAAATGCGTATAATATCTGCGCGGATATTGGTCTTATTGCAAAAACATTAAAAGAAGGTGGCAGCACAAGCATCGCGCATATGAACATAAAACTCGGCACGCCAATTTTACCTTCTGCCGCTGAACGTTTACCAACAGCAAATGCTATATTTGAAAAACTAGGCGAATGTTACGCTGAACCAAAGCTCGATGGGTTCCGCTTACAAATACATCTTGACCTGTCCGCCGAAGCCTTGGCGAAGGAGGATAAAACCACATCTCACCCAAAAATTCATTTTTTTTCACGCAACTTACAAGATATGTCGGCAATGTTTCCTGATATTATCAAAGAACTACTCAAGCTTGATGTCACCAATCTTATTTGCGAAGGTGAAGCAATTGGATACGATCCTAATACTGGCGGATTCTTACCATTCCAAGAAACAGTAAAACGCAAACGCAAACATGGTGTAGAAGAAGCTGCAAACGAATTTCCACTACAACTGTTTTTGTTTGATTTACTCTATCTCAACAACGAAAGTTATTTGGATATGGACTACGTCAAACGTCATAAAAAATTAGAAACTATAGTATCTGGGGTAAAAACTGAGCATCTGTTTGTTATTGAACATACCCTAATGCACAACGGAAAAGAACTTGAAGATTATTTTTTTGCCACGGTAGCAACAGGCCTTGAAGGTCTTGTCGTAAAACGTCCTGATGCCATCTACCAACCAGGCAAACGCAACTTTAATTGGATTAAACTAAAACGCCAAGAAGAAGGTCACCTGGAAGATACCATTGATTGTGTTGTTTTGGGATACTACGCAGGCAAAGGCAAACGTGCACACTTTGGTATTGGTGCATTTTTGGTCGGCGTATTTAATAAAAATTTGGATATGTTCCAAACCGTTGCAAAAATTGGCACCGGCATGACTGATGCTGAATGGCGTGAATTAAAGAAAAAATGTGATACATTAGCCTCGGAACATAAACCTAAAAATATTCAATGCGCAAAAGAACTTACCCCTGATGTATGGGTAACGCCTGAAATAGTCTGCAGAGTACGTGCTGATGAAATTACCTTGTCTCCATTACACAGCGCCGGCAAAACTGACAAAAATTTGGGCTACGCATTACGCTTCCCCCGTTTTATGGATTATAGGCTGGATAAAGGAGCTGATGAAGCAACCACTGATCATGAAATTAAACGGTTATATGAAGACCAGTTTATAAAATAAATTGCACAAAAAGAAAGCCCCGCTGATATTATTCAACGGGGCCTTCTTTTTATTATTTCTTTTCTGGAATAGTGCGCGTAATAATAGCTACAGCACGGAGATAATCGTGCTCAATCTGTTCTTGAGCTGCTTGGGCGTTGGCAAACTTAATAACCACGCTGCCATGCAGTAATGTCTTGATTTCTTCTATCCCATGTACGTCTAAGTAGTTATCTTGGAGGTATTTAACCGCTTCATTATCCGTTTTGCCTATTACATCATACCCAAACCTATCATGAAAATATTTCTTAATTAATGCCGAAACGGTCAAATAAAATTCTTTACCATGAACTGCATCAACCTTATGATCTCTTTTAAGGTGGCTCAATTCCAAAAGTGCTTGGTCCCAAACTGGTAACTTTTTTCTTTTGCGGTACCGCAAATATTTTCTTACCAGAATAACTGCAATAACCAACACCACCAAACAAGCAAACAGTTCCATCACTGCCTGAAACTTCTGCGTTTGCCAAAATGGCACATGCCACAAACCATAATTTTCGTAAAGATCAGTTTTTTCATTTAATTTCATATGCTTAACAATTCACACTATAAGTATTTTAATTAATTTATATCTCTTCATCTAATCGAAGGCGTACACTATCACAATATTCTTCTGATATAGCACCTATTTTTTTGTAATTTTCACGGGCTTCATTCAAGCTAATATCATTTGCTCCGCCCTTATAATCAGGATCATCTCTTTGGATGTTGTCGTCTTCCCAATAGCATACTGGACATATATCAAAACATCCTGGCGCATCATCCAAGGTTCGATAACCACAACAAGGGCAGCGATATTTTATTTTTGTCGGATTCATAACATTACATCTCTATTATTTATATTTTTTAATTTGATTGATCCAATAATTTATACCCTCTGTAGGACGAAATAAGGTTTCTATAATCCCATTTGGTTTAGCTATCGCTAATTCATTGGTTATTTTGTTGTATTTAAATACCCAACCTTCTTTTGAAATAAATCCATCAATACAGCCACTAATTTCCTTGTTTAACAGAGTTTGTGCTTGATTAAGGTATTCATCTATAGTCATAGATATATTTGTTCCCCACTCAGCCTTTTTTATAACATGTTTATTAAAATGTTGTTCTAATTTGCCTGTTGCAAAAGTGGTTGCCTCCCAAACAGAATTAACTTTCGCTAAAGCTATTGGCGCTTCATTGATTAACTGGCTTAATCCATCAATTTCTTTTATTAATTGAGCGCCACATTTATTTTCATTTTTTAAAAACGCAGAATTATTCTTTAGCACATCAGTAGCTTTAGGCGATAACTCAGCACCCTCTTCAACAATCAACTTACCAAACCCAGCAACTTCAACTACATACTGTTCCGTTAACAATGCCCCGCTTTCCAACGCACTCTGTAATTCTTTGACTACTAGATTACTTGCTGCACAACTAAAACCATTAACTGCATGGAGCGCTAATGTATCCAAAATCATGGTAGTGCCAATTTCTGTACCATTTTCAAGTAATTCTTGCCAAGGCATAGCTTGTATTTTTTTATACGTTTTCTGTACACACCAGTTAATTGCGTCTTTTTGCGCTTGCGTATGCAAACAATAGTGTTCTGCCGCCCTAGCCAGCGTACCAGAATTTTCAGACGTTGCTGCTAGCACAACGGCATAATGCAGCGCATCTTCTTGCCCAACTGCATCAGCAAACAATAGCCCAAGTTGAACTACCCCCGTTGCCATCTCTTTCCAATGCTCAGGACTTACAAAAATATGAGCGCTTTTTATCGCTCCTTTACCAATGGCAGATGATGCGTCATAGAGTATATCCATTCCATTGACTACAACTTGTGTAATGGTATAACAAAAATCTGAAAGTTCAAATGCCGCCAGCGGGCATTGTTCATTCTTTGCTTGCACTGTGTATCGGTACACTACTGGTGCTAAAACCTGTACATAAGGATCATTGTAATAAATACGCTCAAGATTATGCATTGTATCACGTGTTTGCATCAACTCTTTGTGCAACTGGCAATCAAGCTGTGTTCCATATGTATTATTAAATACCTTTCCATCAGAACCATCATAACCTATACCCGCAACCTGCGATGAATAATCAAAGACTTTTCCCTGCTGATTCCATGTTACATTAATCGCATTAATACGCTCAGTTAATCTTCCACTAACATTAGCCTGCGGCGTACCATGAATTTTTTGAGTACAGTTATTTGCCACTACATCTAAGCTCTGATAATCATTAACGCGTAATGTGCCCTTTATTTCAGATACCTGTTTGCTCTGCATTGTAAGAATGTTACTTGCTTCACTATTAACAAAGTTATGAAACCCTGATGTCTCATGCCTTAATCCAAAACTATACTCAAAACCAGGTACGCATGCCGTGTTCTTTCTAAAACTTTTGTCATGAGTAATTTTGTGTTGTAAAGAAAGCATAAATTCTTGATAGCACGGTAAAGTGCGCGCGAAAGTACAAAAGTTTTGATACGCGTATAACTCATAGTTACTTAAAATTTCATGCTGATTGGAAATAGACCGAAAAACGTGCTGAAAATCGGATACAGACATATGCGCAATATAGGGATTATAATTATTGCCCTTACTCTCTGAGCAATGATTATTATGAGAAAAAGAAAGCATAGCAGAAACACTGCATGGTGAATAATTACCAAGATAATTCTTAAAATTATCAGAATGATTTTTATTATTCCAATCTATTTTTGCTTCATGAATATCGGGAGATCTACCAAAACAACCTACACAAGAAAAGAACAAATAACCAAGGTAAATTTTTTTAAGTACATTAACAATCATATCATTGGTCCATCATAAAATTTAATCTAAGTTCGTATTCTTTTATTGTTCGTATCCTTCGACAGGCTCAGGACGAACGGGATTGGAGTTATCCCAGAGTAAATTTAATTCTTTTAAGCCGTTCGTAGTGACCCTTCCGCAAGCTCAGGAGTAAACGCCCGCCTACCCGCAGAAGCCTTGGCGAAGGCGGGTCGAACCATACGAACGGTTAGTACATCATGCGGCGTCTGAAAAATGTAATCATTTCAGCCAAATAATCAGTTCGGTCCGGTGACACCTCAAAAAGATCAATGCCACAACGCCGGAATAGTTTATTTTGCTCATCAACACGCGCGGCTAAAAACTTTTTTACATTATTATTACGAGTATTACGCAAATCAAGATCAACCAACTCGCCTGTTTCCAAATCTTCTACCGTAATAAATCCAACTGCTGGAATTATTTTTTCATTCGCATCTAGGCAACGAACCGCAATCAAATCATATTTACGGGCTGCTTGCGCAAGATACGTATCCAACTTCTCATCAATAAAATCGGAAATAAGAAATACAATCGCATCACTCTTTTTTGCCGCGAGAAGATGCTGCAATGCTTTTGATATATCTGTTTTAGATTGCTTTGGTTTATAGCTGAGCATACGCTCCATAATATGATGCACGTGATGCAAACTACTTCCTGGTGGTACATATTCTTCAACCTTATCAGAAAACAACAAAAGCCCAACATGGTCTTTACCATGCTGGGCTACTAATGCTAATACACTTGCAAGTTCAATAATTCGAGCATTTTTATTATGCAACCCAGAACCAAAAATACTGGATAGGGAAACATCAACTGCTAAAAAAATTGTCCTGCTACGTTCTTCAATATACTGTTTTACTAAAAGTTTATCGTTACGCGCTGATGCTTTCCAATCAATAAAACGAATATCATCGCCAAAACTATATTCACGAATTTGATCAAATTCAAACCCCGTTCCTTTTATTGCGGAACGGCTATCACCTACCAATGATCCATTAAGCAGGCGACGCGTAAAAATCTCAAGCTGTTTTATTTTGCTCACAACTTCAGGTGATACTACACTCTTTTTTTCCATCATAATAATCTACATTTTATTATTATTTACCATTTAAATAAAAATACTTTTTCACCACGTAATTGCTTACCCCATCTATCATATAACCAACGTACTATCATTAGAGGTACAACAAAATAGATAAATGAATTATCCCAATATTGCTTACTATACAACGCCCACAAACCCGCAAGAATAACCACAATAAGCAATTTCAATGATGCAATCTGCCCTGCATTCTTATCAGAAGAAAGCACCCCAATAAATCCACTTGGCATATAAGCAGTAGTAAGGAATCCAATAACAAAAATACTAATAAAAGGAATTACTCGTGTATACGTATCATAATAATATAAAACAGAAGAAATATTTCCCAAAAACGCTATAGCTCCGATGAATAACCACACGATAAGCCCCAACTCAACTCTATCAACAATCTCTTTTTTATGAACTTTGAAAACAAACATCACCGTAGAAACAATCGCGCCAATCACAAATAAATTTCCATAGTTTTGCATACTAAAGTCATTTACCATCTTACCTTGTGCGATCTGAGAAATGACATACGCTACATAAACTAATATCATAAATGCAAGAAACAAATCATACATTAGAACATCCTCGCTTATAGAGTTTAACATTACATTCAGTTCTTCGCTGCGCTCATTGTGCTCACTTCATAGCATTCTCTCTTTTTTCTACCACTTAAACTTCCACGGCTTACTACTGCTACCCTGTACACCACGTCGCAATCGCCAATCGTATATTACCAAAGGCAAGATAAGGAAAATACAAGGCGCCCTATAAAAAGAAAATATGGCCCCTACAACTGAAACCACTAACAATTTTAATGATGCGATCCGTATAGTCTTCTTATCATCCGATAACGCTCCTACAAAGCCTGCTTTTGTGCAAAACGTAGTAAGCAGCCCTATTCCAACAATAAAAGCAAATGCTAAGGAATCCGGATAGTTATCATAGTAATATAAAATAGAAGACATATTAGTTAACGATGCAATCACTTCAACAGACACAAATAAACTAAGCCCTAAAACAAGCCTATTGATCGCTTCTTTTCTATATATCTGAATAGCAATAATCAAATACGAAAAAATGCTACAAATAATAGATATCATTATTGGAGATAGTCCCACAATAGAATCGCCATTTACTTTTAAGATAGGATTGATATCTACAACAATCCAAATAAAAAGCACGAACAGATAATGGTAATACAGTCTAATTTCTTTAAGGGCAACTTCCATCAACTTCTCTCCTTTTTTTAAAGACTTAAAACAACCCCTCATGTTTCAAAATTTCAGGAAGCTTGATGCTTCCATCTGGTTGCTGATACGTTTCCATCAACGCTACCATTAATCGTGGCAATGCCAACGATGAACCGTTTAATGTATGAACAAGCTGAGTCTTGCTATCTGGCTTATCTTTAAACCGAATCATGCCGCGACGCGCCTGAAAATCGGTGCAATTACTGACTGAAGAAACTTCTTTATATTCATTTTGCCCTGGCAACCACACTTCTATATCATACGTTTTTGCTGACGCCCATGATGCATCCTGACCTGCAAGTAACATCACGCGGTAATGTAATCCCAACGCTTGCAAAATACCTTCAGCACACGCAAGCATACGCTGATGTTCTTGTTCAGAATTTTCAGGATTGCACATAGAGACAATCTCTACTTTTTCAAACTGGCGCATACGAATAAGACCACGCTCGCTTGAACCGTACGCTCCACCTTCTCGCCTAAAGCAACTAGTGAATGCGGTCATACGTAACGGTAAATCGGTACCTGCAAAAATATGATCGCGATACATATTGGTAAGATTAACTTCTGACGTTGGCGTTAGAAAAAAATCATCACTGGAAACAGCAAACACTTGGTCTTTGAATTTAGGGAAATTACCGGTCGTTTCTAATGATTTTTCATTAACAAGAACTGATGGTAATACAAAGTTAAATCCATGTTTTTTGTTATGCTTGAGCATAAACATCGCCAAAGAAAAAAGTAACGCAACACCCTCACCTTTATACAAGGCAAGACTTGCACCACCTATTTTTGCAGCAGTCTGAAAATCTAACCATCCAAGCTTTTCACCTAATTCAAGATGGTTTTTTGGCGTAAATGAAAATGTTGGTTTTTCACCAAACAAACTCACCTCAAAATTTTCTTCTTTATTACCAGCAGGAACTTCATCAAGCAGAATGTTAGGGCATGCAAGATAATGCTCATTAAATTCATGCTCTAAAGCTTCAAGCGCTTGTTCTTTTTCTTTGAGCTGATTATTAATTGCAACCGATTGTTCACGTAGTTCTGGCGTGATACCGGATCGGCCTTGTTTTGCTAATTCATTTTTAGTGCACCGCAACAGTTCAACATCGCTTTTAATAACGCGAAGTTTTTTATCTAATGCTATCAGCTGTGCTATATCATAGTGAGGATCTTTTTTACTGAGCGCGGCTATAATGCGTTCAGGGTTTTCTCGTAAGAGTGTAAGATCAATCATGAATACCCTTTGTACATTCGAACATAAACTTATTTAAAAAAAGCATAACGAAAATTAGCTATTTTGACTACTGCAACGACATCAGATACACTACATACTGAACATTAAAAAATTTTTAATGTTCAATTATTAGCACATTATTAAAGACTAAAAGGTTTTTTATGTTCATTGGTTTAATTCAATCCCTCTTTTTTCTTTCCTTTTGTATTCCTGCATATGCAATGGACACAAGAAACAATAACCAGCGCACTATTGTCAGATCCATACTTAATGCAAACATGAGCGAAAACTGGGATTTTGGAATAACCAGCAAACCTACCCGAACTAAAATTCAGCCTCTACCATTGCAACTTCATGGTCCAACTATCAAAGCCAATCATATCAAAAAGCTCTATAACAATGGGCACAAAAATCTCGCAATCATCAATTGCAAAAAAATAGTTCCTCATATGACGCATGAAACCGGTGTGCTTAATCCAAAAACAGAAAAAGCTCATACAGCAATTTATAAAACAATTAAAAAAAATGCTCTCCAAGGAGATATTGACGACCAAATATTTATCAGAAACCACCTCGTCAATAAATGCACCCCATTATTGAGCTACCCTGAATTTATTTTAAAAACTCAAGAACAAGAAACTTCCTACGCGTGTGAATTCTTAACTTTTGAGAAAAATCTTTCTGAAAAAAACAAATTCAGCATAACGCCCGAAAATGTTAAAAAACAAATCAATGAACTTAAATATATAGCTTGCGATCCGGTATCATGCATTCTTCATGCCTGTCGGCACTTACAAGCCATTACTGATTTCGAAAAAAACATTACTCTTCAACTTTTCATGGACAAAATATGCCCCCAAAATCCAGAGATAAAAGAAATTTGCCAATTTATTATTAATTATGGCGACAATACACTACCCGCGGAATCAGCAAAAAAATTTATACAACGTATTAATGCACAAAAAAACATATCGGTAGATCTTTACACAATAGCACAATCCCCACTGTGTCCTCTGGTGATACAACAATTAAAAAAAACTCATGTAGATACAGATGAATCGCTATTGGTCGATCTTAATTTATTTTTAGCAGAACTTTACTATTACAGCAAAAACGACAAAGCGGCACATAGTTTTTATTCAAAAAACAAGGCCTCTTATTTTAAAGAAAAAAATGACTCCCTCAATAACTTTACCACAAAAGCCTTAATCTCATGCATTAAAAGCACAGACGTCTTTTGCAAACAAGACATTGAATATCTTTATTCTCTCATGCCTAATATCCATAACACATTAGAAAAAGCAACAAAAAACAATACACGACTATCATATGGAATAGGACTATTAACCCAAGCAATGATAAAACACTCAATGCTTACGGAGGATCTTGAACAAAAAATAATCACTATTGTAAATGGATTAGAACACCTTGAATATGCACAAAAAGATGGATTTTTTAATAATAAAATCCTGAGCACTATAACTGACGTTATCATAGAATTCCATACAACATTATCTACTCTTTTTGCGCTTAAAAATGATAATACTGCGGCGCTGCAACACATACAATCTGCTTTGGAATATAGTGAGCATACCAACAATAGTTCACAAAATAATGAACTGCTAACCATTCTTAGACAAAATTCTGAACTATACCAACACCATGCTCAATGGATAACAAAAGTTTTACATCTTATACTCAATCCCTGCGAGCAAAAACACACCAATCAATACAAAGATTCTTCATTCACGGAATTTGCTGCAAGCAATGTGGCTCAGCAACTTTTACCACATCTTGAACAGGCATATACAACACATAAAAACAATAAAAATGAAATAGCGCATATTCTGGCTTTAGTGTATCAGAACAACGGCGATTATAATAAAGCATGTTATTACCTACATCTTTTACCAGGTCATGATCAACCATTCATGCACTATTTTATACAAAACATTACATCGCAAAAAAACACGTCTCAGATCTTGCGTACCATAGCACATTCACCAGCATGCTCTACAATTATAGATACGTTACGCTCGATTACCATAGACAATAAAAACCCATTACTACCAGTCTTCAATCAATATATTGCTGAACTCTCCTATTATTCCAAAAACTACAAACAAGCTCACGAGTATTATTCTAAAATTCCAAAAAATAAACTGTCTCCTACAACCAAAACCAATGCTTTTAATGCATGTATTGCTGCAGCAGATACGTTCAGTAAAAAAGAAATCAACTATCTCTCTGCGCTTTTCAACAATATCGGTAATCAATTAAAGGCAATAGAAATAACAGATCCAAAACTATCCTATAAAATAGCACTCATCACTCAATACCTGATGCACAACAATACACAATTAAGCACTAAAGAAAAAACTGACGTTATCTTAAATGGATTAGATCATCTTGAATATGCACAAAAAAGTGAAGCTTTGAAGAATGCAGTGGCTCCGCTCTTGATAGAATTCCATACATCACTATCAAACATCTACGAGACTAACAATAATTACGTTGCATCCCTTCAACACGCGAGACGTGCTATAAAATATCACCCAGACAGCAACCAAAACCTCGTCAATAGCGCAATTGAAACCATACTTACTCAAGCAGAAAAACAAAATCCTGAATTGTACAACCTTCACGCGTGCTTAATAAACATTGTTGTAAAATTTATTAACCATGAATCATATAACGATAAACAGAATAATTATACTCTATTGCCTGAATTCGCCTCATCCGATCTTTTCTCACAACTATTGCCCTATTGCGAGCAAGCGCATACAACCAACACACAAAAAAGTAATGAAATCATTTGTCTTATAGCTCTTGCCCATAAAAACAAAGGGAATTATAACAAAGCATGCGATTATATAGATAACCTATCACAACCAACCCCACGCGCTACATTATGCATTAAAGCTGAAATCTATACAGCAGCTCAAAAAACATTACCGGATACAGACCTGGAAGCTGCGTTCACGCTATTCACTAACAATAAAAAGCCATCAACAAAAGAACAAGAATTAATAACATTACTCATAGCAACATCCAATGATTTCTTTATTCGCACACACAATTATGATCTTGCACTGAAACTTATAACCAAATTTGCCGAACTACACCATGCACCAGCAATTGCAATAAAACTAGCTTTTTACGTAAGAAAACATCTTATTGAAACGAACAACTCTTACTTCAAACAATGGCAAAAAAAACTCCATGCATCTCAATTATATAACGTACAAGATCCATCCGCGTATGACGGTGATACCAATGCTTCAATAAGCTTATTAATTATGGAAAAATCGCCAACGGATTATGAAAAAATAATCGCCCATTTCACCGCAGCACTTGAGAGCAATGATTTATTACCAGAAACAGTTAAGAAAGTAGAAGATACCTGCTCTCAACTATACTGTGAGTGGGCAGAAAAAGTAAAACATGATAAAGAAAAACTTTCATGCTTACTTGATCGTGCAATCATTAAACATAATAGCAGCCTTGCTCGCTATCAAAAGGCTGTTTATATTCTCAATACTACTGATAATATAAAAATGGCCAACCATGCACTCGAACTGTTAGAAAAAAACATCTCGAACAATAGCCCTGAAAAGGCGGCTTCTCAACTTGCATTAGCAGTCACTTATTTCAATCATCATCCTGATTCTGCACGCATTCCAATAATACAACAGTTAATCCCGCTTGATATACCTAAGGCAATGAGTTATCTCACAGAGCACAATCATGATAAATCTCTTTTAACGATTCTGCGCAACATCTTGGCAGGAAACTCTCTAATTACCATGACTCCTGAAACACAAAAAGAATTAATTGATTTGGATGAAGCATTAAAAATAACAGAATTTTTAATAACCATGCACGGTAGTACAATTGACGAGCTCGCACAGCGTGCGTTTTTATACGGCCAACTCAATCTACCTAAAAAAGCAATAGAAGATATTGATCGTATGCTGAATACCCAAGATCTTTCCAACACAACTGGTATTACACAGGAAAAGCTATTAACACAAAAAATAAAATTTCTTCTCTATGACTCCCCGGATGACAACAGCTATGATCAGGTGCTTGAATGTTTTAAGCAATTGGATAATAAAGGAAATCTTGACTTAGAGCTTGCTACATCTTCCAAAATACAAGAGCGCACTCACCTTCTTATAGCGCACAAAAAATATGATCATAACGCAATTGATTGGTGTTCTTTTATAGCAAAAGTACATCTTGCTGCTAATCCTATAACACCCCCAAATTCAGCAACACAGGAACAAAAAGAACTTGCTGATTATCTACTCACCGCTGCAAAAATAGGTAATATTAACGCACAATTTATTCTTCTACCCTATCTATCAAATGCAATCAATTCTGATGATATCTGTTCTTTGGTTGAAGCATTATCGTATACTCATGCGGTGCTACTTAATCCAAGCGCTGCAGACAAAAAAGACGAGACTCGTCTACTAGTAAATTTGTTACGCACATTCACGGAAAAAGGAATTGTGTTACCCTATTATATTCTATGCGACTACTATAAAAAAAATCGCCAACAATTTGAAGAAACAATGCTGCTCTTTAGTCAGGCAAAAAACCAGCACCACTACAGAGATAACAAAACAAATACTATAGAAAAAACATGTTCCGCTACTATAGAAAAGATATGTACCTCGTGCAAAGACATGCTTATGATGTATGTTAATCGTTATTTAAAAAATGAAAAAAAAGCTTTAAAAATAGACACTCTTGCGGTCTTTACTCTTGGTTCCATGTACCAATACAGTGATAGCCCAAGCCTACTCACTGCTGCTTCATTCTACCTCAAAGAGGTTGCAGCCCAACTGGTTACTACATTTAAATTACCCCATTTTGCACCCACCGTACAAAACTTACTGGTCAATGTATACCAACAGCAAGCTGTATTAACTGATTCACCAATAACGCAGCTCAATTTTTATCGCAGATCTGCCGCATTAGGCTACCTCCCCGCTATTCATAAAATAGCAGAAATGTTTATACAACAGCACAAAGAGGGTAAAAACGACTTAGAAATATCTGTTGATGAATGTATACTGCCTCTTAAACAGGATATAGAATCTCATAATCCATCTAACTCACATTCTCATAAGCTTTTTGAAGAATGCGCTGCAATAATACAGGATAAAAATAAAAAAAACATCCCCAACAAACAACAGAGTGTGATAAAAAACACAACCAATTCACCAGTTGCACAAGTTAATGTGGTAAAAACAGACACTATGTCTATCGAAAAAAGAATGGAAATAATCACGAATTATGCCAGTGCAAACAAGATGGTTAAAAATATAAATGATAAAGAAAAATCTCAGCTGTATGGTGCTGCATTGCTACTCCATCAGCAAGGCAAATTAAAAGATGCTGCTGCTATGTATCAAAAAACTATCGATAAAGAAAATCATCCAAGTGCATGCATAATGCTTGCACTAAGCTATATAACAGCAGATCTTACCTGCAGGAATTATACTCTTTCAGAAAAATTATTAAACCAAGCATTATCATATGGTTTAATAATAAAATCACGCCACGATAAAGCAAAGCAATTTGCAACTGTTTCTGTATTAAGCACAATTCTTTGTTATATGGAATCATTAATAACACAACCACACCCTCAACCAATCAAGTCGTGCTTATTATCAATAATCAAAGAAAAATTTCTACTTAATGGCATTATCTTGACTCATATTGATGAGCTCTTTAAAAAAATTAGTGGAATAGATTTAAACACTGTACCCGAATGGAAAACAAGTGAAGAAATCAATAATACCCTTTCCAAAAACGAAGTCGTCTCTCTGCGGAATGAAATTGATAAAGCATGCGCTATTGTTGATTTTGCCCAAAACAACAATGATTCTTCCCAAGGAATGGCTCTATATTGCTTAGACGATATTTATGCACCAAGCGACACCGCGATTACAAAAGAAAATAAACTAAAACAACCAAGCACATCTGATCTTAAAAAAAGTATGATTAAATATCCAAAATACATAGAATCCGATCCAGCATTTTGTGATGGATCAAAAGCATATTCAAAAGGCAATATGCAAAAAGGATCTAAACTAATGAATGAATCTGCACGGCATCATAATCCTGGAGCATTAATTACCCTTGCAATTGATACTCTGGTCGACGCCAAGACTAATGCATATTACAGCTCAGTAAAAGGTTTTTTAATTGAAGCGCTTTTTTATGGATTAGAAAAAGATCAATTTTCTTATCCATACTTTTTGAGCACATTATGTTCTTTTATTGAACTATTGTTCAACAAAGAACATTCTCCTCTTATCAAACAAGAGTTCTCATCTATAATCAGAAAAAAACTTGAAACAAGTAACGTTAATCTGGCAGCTTTTTATGAAATAGTCCTGGAAGAAACAAAAATAAAATTACCATCGATGCCTGAATGGCAAACAGATGAAGAAAAAAAACAACACAAGCAAACTCCATCTGCGCATAAAAAAAAGACCTTTAAATATCAAGAATACAAAGAAACTTCTCAGCTTTTTATTAAAGGAATGCTGGCCTATAATAACGCAAGGCTATACCATAAAAAAGAACAACTTAATTATGCTTTACAGCTTATTAAAATGGCTATCTCCCAAGACCAGCACCCAATAGCATGCCTTTTGCTTGCAAAACACTATCTCAACAATATTTCTCAATTTGAGTCAAATAAGAAACAAATTGTAGAAATAAATTATCCGGTACTCGAAGACCTTTTAAACCAATCAGTTGATTATAGCTGCAAAAAAAATCAATTTAAAACTGATACATATCTGGATGCATTGTGTGCTTACATTGAAAATTTCCTCAATAAAAAACATTCACCTTTGATGAAACAGCGCTTCTTTTTCATCCTAAAAAACGGTCTTAAAGAAAATAACATCAGCGATGAAGATTTTTGTGCAATAGTCCTGGAAAAAACTACCATAAACTTAGCTTTAGACCGTGATTGGAATACCAGTAAGGACACAAAACCAATACCAATCATTTTCAGCTCTGGTAATATTTTCGAAGATATGCAGCTTTTAGAAGCCCTCACCGGCAAAAACAACAATAGTAGCACTACGACAACTACGACAACAGGGTTTGCTCCTAAAAAACCCCTCACCAAAGACGAAGAAATGATAGCTATCGAATTATTCACTAATAAAGAAAAACCAGCAGAGAAAGCTACATCTATTCTTAAAAGATCTCTGATCAAAGATGCTGATTATAAAGAAGAATGCAGGTCTTTTATTTTTGGGTTACAAGCATATCAGCAAGGACAGCAAAAAATTGGATTAGGACTAATAAAATCTGCCGCTGAAAAAAATAACCATCCAGGTGCATACATGGATCTTGCAATTACCTATTTAACACCAAAAGGCGTAGAGCAAGACTACACTGCATCAGAACAATATCTTTATAAAGGCCTTTTATATGGATTAGAAGCAGGCAAATTTTGCAATAAACCCTTTTTAAAATACACATGCATTTATCTTACCGAATTGGTAACCGCAACACATCCATCCGCCACAAAACAAAAAATATTGCTCATGCTTAAAGGAATGCTTGAATTAAATGAAGTTAATATTGCTGATTTTTGTACACTATTTTATGCAAAAACTACCATAGATTTATCTACCATTCCTGAATGGAGCTATTGTTAAGTACATAAAAATAACCCAAGCAACACAGAGTATGCATTGCTTGGGTTGTGTAAAAACTCTACTTGCGAAAAGTTTTTTGATTAACCTAGTCTTACGGAACGAACAACTTCACGTAAATTTTTGCCAGCTTTGAAACGAGGGATGCTGATTTCTGGCAAGTCGATACGTTCTTTTGTCGCAGGGTTGATACCCTTGCGAGCTGGTCTGCAAGAAATCCAAAAGCTTCCAAATCCAGTAATAGAAACTTTTTCGCCTTTCTTTAGTGCACGACTAACAACACGGGTTAATGAATCTAGCACTCGAGTAACATCCATTTTACTGAATGTTGTCTCTTCACTGAGCTCATTTATTAATTCGCTCTTGTTCATAAGGACTCCTCATATATGGTTAGTAAAAATAATTGAAATAAACACTGTCTCTTCACTAAAACTTTCTTTTAAAAATCCTATCTCACTATACACTACAAAATAGGATAATAGTGTAAGATATAATAATTTCAGAAAAGTTTGTCAAATTTATTAACGTTAAAGAAACAAACCAATCATAAAATGATTACCTTGATAAGGATTTACTATGCTCATTGATACTCATTGTCACATAAACATGATGGTAAAAAACAGCTTTGACACTCCACTAGAAACATCTGATATACCAAAAGCAGAAGCCATTATTGAACAAGCACAAGCGGCAGATGTTTCACTGATTATCAACGTTGGAACACGCAGTATTGAAAACGCCAATTGCGTACTCCTTGCACAAAAATTTGAGTCTGTATTTGCAACGGTTGGTATTCATCCTAATGATTCTGATACATGGCAAGAAGATTTTGCATTACTAAAAAAATGGGTGCAAAAAAAAGAAGAAAATAAAATTGTTGGCATTGGTGAATGTGGCATGGACATGCATTACCCAGACTACAATCTTGCACGCCAGCGTGATGCATTCAAAGCGCAAATAGAACTTGCTTTAGAAAACGATCTTGCACTTGTTGTACACAGCCGCGATGCGTATGATGAAACATTACGCATCTTAGAAGAATACCGGCACAACATCACGCGTGCTACCATGCACTGTTTTTCTTATGACCAAGCATTTGCCGATACCGTAACACATTGGGACTTTGTTCTTGGTATTGGTGGAACCGTTACGTATCCAAAAAATAATGATTTACGTGCCATTGTTCAAAAAATAAACCTTAAGCACATTGTGCTAGAAACAGATGCACCATTTTTGCCACCACAAATCATGCGTGGCAAACAAAACCATCCGCAATACATACAGGAAGTTGCGGAATACATTGCGCAACTGAGAGGCGAATCTTTTGATATTATTGCAGAACACACAACACGCAATGCACTGGCACTGTTTAAGCTTGATAATAAAATATCCCTCTAATAAAAATGCGCGAAAGTTCCTTTTATGAACAATATCTACACATTCCTTAAAACAAACAACATCAACTACAAACGCTTCGATCACCCAGCAGCATTTACGTGCGAACAAGCTGATGCAGTGTGCCCCACAATGCCTGGAGCATCAATAAAAAATCTTTTTCTTTATGATAAAAGAACAGACCACCATTTTCTTGTTGTTGTTGGTAAAGAAAAACAAGTGGATCTTAAAGAACTTAAAAAACTGCTCGATGTATCTAACCTGAGCTTTGCCTCTGAAGAACGTTTACACAAATATCTGGGCGTTACACCAGGGTCAGTGACCGTTCTTGGATTAATAAATGACGTAATGAATTTTGTAACGGTTATTTTTGATGCACAACTTGAAAACCAAGCATTGCAATGCCACCCACTTATTAATACTGCCACGCTGGTTATTCCATTTGATGATATCAAAAAATTTCTCACCATAACTCACCATGAATATCAATGTTTAAATATCCCTGAACGCAATGAGTCTTAGCAAAAAAAATATTTTTATTTACACACTTACATTATTAATGCTACATTATAAGTAGATTTATTATCTTAATTACATTTTCTTAAGGAGTGTCTCATGACTTTTTGTACGCATTACATGCGACAAAGTATGCAGAATACCATCTCATATTCTTTCCAAAAATCTACTCTCTGCCCCTTATCTCCGGTCTCTCTTCTTCTGTTATCCATTGTGGTATGCACTTTATTAGCGTAATTATCTTTTTATTCCCATTGATTATCTCGTAAGCCCCCAGCTTTATAAAGCTAGAGGACTATAATTTTTATACTTATTTCTTACAAGGACAACTCAATGAACATACAACATATGTTTATTACTATTGTGGCGTTATTGCCTATAACAGGCACATTTAACATCAATGGTATGATTATATCTCAAAAAACATTATCACTGTATTCACAACAACAGATAATACGAAGCTGTAGTCAGGCACTGCAAAAAAATACAAACATTACCAACTATGATCAAAAACGCGATGAAAAAATCATTACAAGTATCGCATCTGCACAGTTGCCAAAGCTTTTGTCAGGTATTACACCAAAAAATCACGCTGAAGAACTCCATAACGCAATAAACTGCCTCAATGGGGACAATGGAACTATCAGCAAGGTATATTTATTGGATAACAAACCTATTGGTTTTATTAATTACTGCATAGCGCAGCCCCACTACACAAAATTTATTCCTTGCACAATAGGGCCAACCGCACACATTAATTTTCTTGCTATCGATAATGACCATCAAAGTAAAGGAATTGGTTCTGCGCTATTACGCTATGCAATAAATGATTGCGAAAATCATTCTGCTAACAAGATCATCGTATTCATCACTAATTGGAAACTCATAGAGTATTATCAACAATTTGGCTTTAGCCATAAAGGTGGATCAAAATATACTGGCGTTGATAAGCTTATAAAACGGTTACAGCCTTATCCAACAACATTACTATATAGAGCTCTGCGCGAATGGTACGATACATTTAAAGAATAACTCGCTACAATTTTTCACAATATTATTTTTTTAGCACTTAAACCTTTTAAAAAAAAGAGATCTCATGAATAATGCAACCATAAACGATTTTCACAAACTCGATATTCGCGTAGGTAAAATTATAGACGTCAATGATTTTCCACAAGCAAGAAAACCTGCTTACAAATTAACTATCGATTGTGGCCCAGACATTGGCATCAAGCAATCTTCTGCACAAATAACAGAAAATTACACAAAAGAACAATTGCTCAACACTCTTGTCATGTGCGTCGTTAATTTTCCACCCCGACAAATCGGGCCATTTATCTCTGAGGTTCTTACCTTAGGCGTTCCTGCAGAAAATAATACCGTAATACTCGTTAGACCAGATCACAATGTACCGCTTGGTGGGAAACTTTATTAAATTATAAAAGGGAAAACTATGTCTTTACTCTTAGTCGGCTTTATAACCTACTTCTTTATCATCGGAATCATTGCACTCGCGTCATACCTTAACAACAAAAAAAATAATGCGGCGCAATATTCAGAAGTTATTTTGGGCAGCCGCTCAATTAACTACGTTCTTACCGCACTATCTGCCCATGCAAGCGATATGAGTGATTGGCTTCTTATGGCGTTTCCTGCAGCACTGTATGGCGGCGGAATGATTAATGCATGGATTGCCATTGGATTGGTTGGCGGTATGTTCACCGTATGGAATTGTATAGCTCCACAACTGCGCAACGCTACTGAACAATATAATTGCTTTACCTTATCAACGTATTTTGAAAAACGCTTTGATGATACGTCAGGAATAATTAGAATTATCAGCGCAATTTTATCTATTATCTTTTTTGCCGTGTATATTGCTGCAGGACTGAAAGGATTTGGTTTTATTGCTGAATCGGTGTTTAATATCCCTTACTTCATGGGCGTTATTGTTGCAATCATATGCGCGGTCCTGTATATAATCTTAGGCGGTTACCGTGCACTTGCATGGATTGATTGCTTTCAAGCATTGTTTTTATTAATCGTTATTTTTTATGTGCCATACGTTGCACTGCTACGCATTGGCGGCTACTCTGCCATTGCTGCTGCTGCGGCAAGCAAAAACATTTCTTTGTCCCTCCTTCCTGACACATGGATTGGCATGATCAACACAATCCTCATGGCAATTAGTTGGGCAGTTGGCTATTTTGGAACACCACATATTTTAACCAAATTTATGGGAATCAATGATGTGCGCGAAATGGCAAAAGCACAATATATTGGTATCGCATGGCAAATAAGTGTATTGTCGGCAGCTGGGCTTGTTGGACTAATTGGCATAGCATACTTTCCTGCAATGCTACTCAATAAAGAACTTGTATTTATTGAAATAGTAAAAGATCTTTTCAGTCCTCTTACTATCGGATTTATTTTATCTGCTGTTGCAGGAGCAACACTTTCGGTTATCACGGCGCAAATACTGGTGTTAGTATCAGTCATTACGGAAGACTTATACCATGCAACACTACGCAAACAAGCAACGCAAAAAGAATTGGTATGGGTATACCGCTTAAGCATACTGCTCATCGCTTTGTGCAGTTTTTGCATAAGCCTTAATAAAACAAGCAGCATTCAACAATTAGTACACTATGCGTGGATGGGTTTTGGTTGTGCATTTGGACCATTGGTTATTTTATCGTTACACACCACCTATACAAACAAATATGGTGCATACGCGAGTATGATGATTGGCGGCATTATTGCAACAACATGGCATGCAATTGGTTTACCATTTTTTGCAGCACATTATGCATTGGAAATCCCTGCCGTTATACCAGGATTTTTCTTGAGCATTATGAGCGCATACGTATTTTCTTGGCTAACAAAAAAGCAATAATATGCAATATTTGTGCGCCTCATTTAACAGATGTTTAATTTTTTATAGCATCTGATACAATCGGTAGTATTGATTGTAATCAAAACCTGAACCCTTACAAAAAAGAGTTCTGAGAGGGATTTCATGAATACTATTATGTTCAGTGCATTTATTCTCTACTTTTTTATTCTGCTCAGTATTGCTTTCTATCATAGCCGTAAAATAAGAATGGCTTCCAATTCTATCATTGGAAGCCGTTCTATTAATTATTGGGTCACTGCATTTGCCACACAATCAAGCGATATGGGATGCTGGTTATTCCTTGCATTCCCTGCAGCAGTTTATACCGAAGGACTTTTTGAAATATGGACCGCCATTGGTTTAGTTTTTTTTATGTTTTTAAATTGGCACTGCATTGCGCCACGATTACGTACCACCAGCGAACAGACAAATTCTCATACATTATCAGAACTTTTTGAAAAACAATTTTCTGATACCACAGGACTGATTAATCTAGCCAGTTCACTTTTTATCCTCATCTTTTTCACCTTTTATATTTCAGCCGGGATTGTTGCCCTTGGACTCCTTTTTAAATCAACATTCGCAATGAGTTACCATTCAGGAATTGTTATTGGCATATGCACCGCTATGCTCTACACACTTATTGGTACGTTTTTTACTACCGGGTGGTGCCAGTTATTCCAAGGACTTTTTTTACTACTCATGATCATCGCGATTCCAGCAGTAGCGTTCTGCAATGTATCGGGCATTTCAGCAATAATTAATGCGTATCAATCGCACATTTTTCAGTATTCATTTATGCACAATATTCCCCATGGATTGTTGCTTGCCGCAGGATGGGGACTTGGTTATTTTGGCCAACCACATATTCTCGTAAATTTCATCAGCATTGATGATCCAAAAAAATTAAACTCTGCAAAACTTGTTGGGCTTACCGGGCAAATTATTGTACTTTCTGCAGCAATTATTATTGGTCTTATTGCACTCGCCTTTTTCCCAACACCTGTCGCAAATCCGGAATTGATTTATATTCTCATAACAAAATCATTATTTAACCCATTTATTGCCGGTGTTGCGCTTTGTGCAATTTTTTCAGCAACGCTTTCCAACATGAATAGACACATTCTTGTTGCGAGTTCTGTTATTGCATCTGATTCATACAAAAAAACAATCTTCACTCAACGTATCACCTCGGTCATTGTTTTATTATTTGCTTTATACGTTGCATGGACAGAAAATTCAACCATCTATGGACTTGTCCACTATGCGTGGTCAGGATTGGGAAGTGCATTTGGGCCTCTTGTTATTGCCGCTCTCTATAGCAAAAACATTACACACCAAGGTGCCCTTGCAGGACTAATCATTGGTGGAACAACAGCAGCATTATGGCCATTCGCCAACACTACTATTTCACCACTCATTCCAGGATTTATGTGCAATATAATCACGCTTTATGGCGTTTCTTGGATGACAAGAAACCCTTTACCGTCTATATTTTTTACGCGATAGTAAACGGCGAAGCATCTGACTGGTTCCAAAATCAAGCCATAAATGAGAAAGCGCACCCGTAATAAAAAATAATATATCAAAAAAAAATTGCCCGGATATTTTTGGCATGGACACCGCTACCATAATCCACAATATCAATGGTATTGCAATAACAAACCGTGGACTATGAAAAATTCCACGGTGACGCGCAAGCATCGGAACAATGGCAACAAAACTAAAACAGGTCAACACCTCAAACCGCTGACGCATTGCCAAAACTATAAAAAACAAAAAAATAACGTAATAAAAATATTTTTGCCCTTTACTCTTAATATCAATATCAGGAAACAAAGAACCAGCTAATGCAAACAATAACCATTCACAGGAGGTTAGCA
>Ga0315284_10001550_pt1 | contig 32755 bp, 29 predicted proteins | sample YL17G09_16_MG_FD_203696 | JGI IMG/M metagenome (GOLD analysis project Ga0315284, IMG submission 203696) | Sediment microbial communities from Yellowstone Lake, YNP, Wyoming, USA - YL17G09_16 | ecosystem: Environmental > Aquatic > Freshwater > Lake > Sediment | place: USA: Wyoming | collected... | reverse complement strand
CATTCGGTATGAGCTCAGGGCGCTTGTTGTGAATTGTGAAGATCAGATCAGCTCCGTCATCGAGCGTGAGATTGGGCTTGAACCTGAGCGTCTCTTCGATGCACCAGTAAAACTCGTCGACATTCATCCCATGCCAGGCAAAAATGGAAATGCCATCGGCGGCCAGGGCAGCAGCGACATCATCTTGTGTTGAGAGAGGATTGCAGCCGCTCCAGCTTACCTCTGCTCCTGCCTCGACGAACGTCTTGACGAGTACCGCGGTCTCCTTCGTGACGTGAAGACAGCCGGCAATCTTGAAGCCTTTGAGTGGCTTTGTTTTCCGATATTTTTCTTTCAGAGCCATGAGCACCGGCATGCGCGATTCTGCCCATTCGATGCGCAGCTTACCCGCTTTTGAATGCGAAAGATCTGCTACCTTAAATAGTCCTTTTTTCTCGTCCATAGAAATCCAGTTTCAAGTTTTGAGATGTAAGTTTCCAGTCTCGGATTCTCAGCTGTGACGTTGAGGACAAATCGACGATCGGCAACTCACGATCACTTCACCGCGCTTTGCAGCATCTTCACCAGATTGAGCTTCTCCCACGTAAATTCCTTTTCTTCGCGTCCGAAATGTCCGTACGCCGCCGTTTTTCGATAAATTGGCCGAAGGAGATCGAGTCGCTTGATGATACCACGGGGGGTCATATCGACTTCATTCTTGATGACTCTGGAAATTTCTTGGTCAGGCACAATGCCGGTGCCAAACGTGTTGACGTTGATCGATATTGGCTCTCGGACGCCGATGGCATAGGCGACTTGAATCTGGCACTCGCTTGCCAAACCGGCGCCAACGATGTTTTTGGCAAGGTGCCGCGTGGCGTATGCGGCGCTTCGATCCACCTTCGTCGGATCCTTGCCCGAGAATGATCCGCCGCCGTGAGGTGCTCGGCCCCCATAGGTGTCAACGATGATCTTCCTGCCGGTCAGGCCGCTATCTCCGTGCGGTCCGCCGATCTCAAAGCGTCCGGTGGGGTTGACGAGGTAGCGAGTTTTCTTATCAAGGTGATGTTCAGGGATGACGTGCCTCACGACGTGTTCAACCACGTCCTCGCGAATCTGCTTTTGCGTGATGTGAGGGTCGTGCTGAGTTGAAACGAGCACGGTGTGAATCCGTTTGACGCGGCGCCCTTCGTATTCGACAGTCACCTGGGTTTTCGCATCAGGTCGCAGATAGGGCATGAGCTTCGGATGGCGCTTGCGGATTTCGGAAAGGCGGCGTGCGAGCTTATGCGCGTACATGATCGGCATGGGCATGAGCTCGGGTGTCTCGATGCACGCATAGCCGAACATCATCCCCTGGTCTCCGGCACCGCCGGTATCGACACCGCGGGCAATGTCGGGGGACTGGGCATGAATCGTCGAGATGACAGCGCAAGAGTCTGCGTCGAACCGATACTCGGCCTTCGTGTAACCGATGCCGCGGATGACCTCGCGGACGACCTCCTGCACTTCGATGTACCCCTTGGTGGTGATCTCCCCGCCAACGAGCGCCATTCCGGTGGTGACAAACGTTTCACACGCCACGCGCGAGTATTTGTCCTGCGCGAGGAGTGCGTCGAGGATGGCGTCAGATACCTGATCGCAAATCTTATCCGGATGTCCTTCTGATACCGATTCTGATGTGAACAAGTACGTCATGCCTTCTCCCATTGTGGGTTAGTGCTGGTCGGATCGTCTCTCGACGTCGTCGTAAGTCTAGTAGAACTCAAGCTCTGATGAATCCCCGATGTTTACTCGCTTATACATCCCGCGGACTGCGGCATGGTTGCCAACGATGGAATCCTCCAGCGTGGTGTCGGCAACGGTGGCACCTTCACTGATGATCGAATTCCTGATGATTGAGTTTTCCACCGTGGCACCTTCGGCGATCGTTGCGTAGGGTCCGAGGACGGAGTTCTTTACACGTGCCTTCGGTGAAATGAAAACGGGTGGTTGAATGACCACATCGGGTCGTGGGAGGGCCGTTGCCTGGTGATCGAGCAAGTGCCGGTTGGTTGCCAGGAGCGTTTCGGGTTTACCGCAGTCGTACCATCCCTCGATGGGAAACGTTTTCATCTTCTCCCCTTGTTCAATCATCATCTGAAGCCCGTCGGTAAGCTGAAACTCACCCTTTGTTCGGACGTTTCGTTTGATCAGATCTTTCAAGGTGTCGATGAGGATCTGTGGCCGTTTGATGTAGTAGATGCCGACGATGGCCAGCCGACTCTTTGGCTCCTCGGGTTTCTCCACCAAACGCGTGATGAACCCGTTGGCAGTCTCGGCAACGCCAAAACGCCTCGGATCGTCCACTTCTTTCACTCCGATCGTCGAGCAATCGCTGTTGGTTAGCGCTTTGAGATCGACGTCGAAAATCGTATCACCGAGGATGATCAACACCGGGTCGCGGGAGATGGTGTGTCGAGACAGGTAGATGGCGTGCCCAAGCCCAAGTCGCTCTTCTTGTTCAACAAAATCGACCCTGATCGAGTAGTGGCCGAGAACGTAGTCCTTGATCTTGTCGCCCAGGTACCCAATGACGATTGTGGCTTCATCGAAGCCGTCCTCGATGATGCGGTCCAGGATATGGCCGATAATCGGTTTGCCCCCGACATTGAGCAGCACTTTCGGGATTGTGTACGTGTGGGGGCGTAACCGACTACCAACGCCTGCAACAGGTATGATCGCTCGCATAGGGGAAGTTCGCGACAACCGATTCAAACGGCGTTAAGATATAAAAGTATTGTCTCAAAACAAAGAATTATCCTTTCCGCGAGTCTCTCTGTTCTTGATCCGCTCACCATGTTACCTCTCCTTACCTTGATTCTCGCTCCGCATTTCAGTATTATGCTGAAAAATTCCGGGCTCGCATGAAACCCACGCAAACGTCCTCTCGAAAGCAACAGCACGTTGAAACCGTTCTTTCGAAGGATGTTTCTTTTCATGGCAAGACTGCTGGCTTTGAACGATGGGAATTTCTTCATAACGCGCTGCCGGAACTGGATTTCTCCGAAGTCAACCCGTCCACGACGTTCCTTGGCAAAACGCTTTCGCTCCCGCTGGTCATCTCGAGCATGACAGGCGGATATCACGATGCGGTTCGTATCAATCGTCAGCTCGCGGAGGTGTGCGCTGAGAGAGGCCTTGCGATGGGGGTGGGGAGTCAGCGTCAGGCCATAGAAGACTCGAAGTTCCATCAGTCGTTCAGCATCGCCCGCAAGGTTGCTCCAAAGGTCCCGATCTATGGCAACATCGGTGGAGCAGAGGTCGCGAAAATGAAGGATGTCTCAACGGCGAAGCGACTTGCCGACTTGATCCAAGCGGACGCGCTCGCCGTGCATCTCAACCCGTTGCAGGAATTTTTGCAGCCGGAGGGAAATGCGGGGTTCAAAGGGGTGCTCAACGGAATCGCGATGCTCGTCAAGGAGCTCGGCATTCCGATCATCGTGAAGGAGATCGGAGCAGGGATTTCGATGTCGGTTGCGAGGCGGCTGCTCGATGTGGGAGTACGGATCATCGATGTTGCTGGCGCAGGGGGTACAAGTTGGGCCGGCGTGGAAATTCTCCGGAGGGGGGTTGCGAAGAGTGGAAAGCACAAGCGAGAAGGAACCGCGGACTCATTCGCGTCCGCATTTTGGGACTGGGGGATTCCCACTGTCGACGCACTTCGGCAGGTATGCAGTCTCAAGACGGAACATCCATCGCTGAGCGTCATCGGATCTGGTGGCATTTCCGGCGGCCTTGACATCGCAAAATCAATCGCGTTTGGAGCCGATCTGGCGGCATCGGCTCGACCACTGCTGAAAGCTCTCGAAGCCGGCGGACCGAAGAGGTTGCTCGCCACCATCACGATGTGGGAGACAGAGCTTAAAGGGGCGATGTTCCTGACGGGTTCACGGACGATTTCTGACCTTCAGCGACAACAGCTGGTATTGAAAGCATAGCCGTCGGACGCTGCCCTGTCCCGAATCGGCTCGCAAGAGGTCTTCCGGCACAACACCTGGCATCAGATCACACGGCTCATGAATTGCCAACAGAAGTACGTTCACTATAAATCACTGGTTGATCATTGTCTCGAACGGTTCATCACTCAGCAGAAGCCTCGATCGCTGTATGAGCCGTTGCGCTATGTTCTGGCCGGCGGTGGAAAACGAATCCGGCCGGTTCTTCTTCTTTTGTCCTGTGAGGCCGTCGGCGGCAAAGCGCGACTCGCGGTGCAAGCAGCCGTGGGGATCGAGATTCTCCACAACTTCACGCTTGTCCACGATGATATCATGGACAACGCTGGTTCGCGGCGTGGCAAGTCAACGGTGCATACCAAGTGGGACACGAACGTCGCAATTTTGGTTGGGGATGAACTGCTGGCTCTGGCTTATCGTGCGCTGCTGCAGACGAAGAGTCCAAACATCCAGGAGATCGCCAAAGTCTTTACCGAAGGTGTTGTTGAAGTGTGTGAGGGGCAGGCATATGACAACGAATTCGAGACGCGAACAAACGTCACCGTGCACGATTACCTTTGCATGATCGAAAAGAAAACTGCAAAGATGGTTGCTGTCTCGGCGGAAATCGGGGCGCTGATTGGAAACGGTACGCGCGCATCCATCGTGGCGCTCCGCCGTTACGGTCAGCACGTCGGACGTGCCTTCCAGATACAAGATGATTTGCTTGACATCGTCGCAGAAGAAAAGGAATTCGGCAAAGCTGTCGGTGGCGATTTGGTGGAAGGGAAGAAGACGTTTCTTCTCCTCGAAGCCCTTCGGCGGGCAAGGGGAAGCGATAGAGCGCTCCTGCGCGACGTTGTGAAGAACAACGGAGGCTCCCGGAGATTGATTCCCGAATATCGCCGCATCTACCAAGAGACCGGCGTTCTTGACGCGGCGCGTTGTCGCATCGAACAGGACATCGCGCAGGCCAAGGCGGAGCTTCATCGCTTCCCTTCATCCGATGCGCGAGCGATGCTGGTGTGGTTCGCCGATATGTTGCTCAACAGAACGTACTGATCAGGAGAGCGTCGAGCGGCATGATTCAACGCGAAGTAACGATCAAGAACAGAGCCGGCTTACATACGCGCCCAGCAGCCTCACTCGTGAAATTGGCAGCAAAATTCAAATCGGATTTCTTTATTGACAAGGACGGATTTGAGATCAACGGGAAGAGCATCATCGGCGTGATGACGCTGGCCGCTGAACAAGGTTCGAAATTGGTGTTGCGATTTTCGGGGGACGATGAAGAGCAAGCATCTCAGGCTGTGTGTGAGCTGTTCGAGCGGGGATTTGATGAGCCATGAGTCAATGAAAAGGGGAAAATTCAATAAGCCACGACTATTTCTTCTTCCTCATGATTCTTTACCCAAATGGAACTGATGAAGGCTGAGGGCACAAAAGAGGAGATTGTCCTAAAGGGAGTTCCTGCATCACCGGGGATTGTCATTGGTCCGGCGTTCCTTTTTCAGAAACAGGACGTGGTGATCGAGGAACGGTCGATTGTGAGCGAGGAGCTTCCCCGGGAGATCGCACGGCTTGAACAGGCAGTCGCACGTTCGCACAAGGAGTTGGGGAAGATTCTTGATTTCGCGGAGAAGAAGCTTGGCGATGACAAGATCAAGATCTTCGAAGCGCAATTGATGATCCTTGAGGATTCGGTTCTCTTCGATTCCATCTACAACCGCATGCGGAAGGAGCTGAAAAATCCGGAGTTTGTCGTGCGGGATGAGATCGGCAAGTATCATCGGGTCATGTTGGCGTCGAAGGATGAATACACGCGAGAGCGAGCACACGATGTCGAGGATGTGCAGAATCGCATTCTGCGGAACTTGCAGGAGCAAAAGCTCATTTCCCGGCTGGAGGGCTCATCCGTCATCGTCTCCCCCAACCTGTCTGCCGCGGACGCGCTGATCCTGAGTCGCAATGATGTGCTGGGTTATGCAACGGATATCGGGGGCGTTACATCGCACATTGCGTTGCTCTCCCGGGCGTTGAAAATCCCAGCGGTGGTCGGTCTACGCAACATTTCCCATGTGGTTCATGATGCTGTCCAAGTCATTCTCGACGGCTACGGCGGGACAGTCATTCTGAACCCAAGTGAAGAGAGCATCAAGCGCTACGAAGCCAAAAGGGAGCGATATCTCGAATTCGAAGCGCGGTTGGCCGGCTTGCGCGATCTACCGGCGGAGACGTTGGATGGGCGCCGTGTCGAGCTGTCGGCCAACGTGGAGTTCGAGGAAGAACTGGAGTTCATCAAGATCCAGGGCGTTGACGGCATTGGCCTCTACCGGTCCGAATATCTGCTGGTCGGCCGGGAGGTCTTCCCCTCGGAAGAAGAACAGTACCGGCACTACAAACTGCTGGCGGAGACGATGTACCCCAAGCGCGTCATCATCCGCACCTTCGATGTCGGCGGTGATAAGGTGATGATGCACACGGTGAAGGAAAACAATCCGTTCCTCGGGTGGCGCGGCATACGTGTGATGCTGGATAAACCTGATATCTTTCTCGAGCAACTCCGCGCGATTCTTCGAGCCAGCACGCGGAAGAATATCTCGGTAATGTTTCCGATGGTCTCCAGCATCAAGGAAGTGCGCGATGCCAAGAAGTTGCTGGAGGAAGCGAAACACCAGCTGCGCAAAGAGAACGTTGCGTACGATTCCAGGATCAAGGTCGGTGTGATGGTCGAGGTACCGTCAGCGGCTGTGATGGCGGAAGACTTTGCGGAGGAGGTCAGCTTTCTGAGCATTGGGACAAACGACCTCATTCAATATCTTCTTGCCGTCGACCGCGGCAATGATATCGTATCGGATCTCTATCAAGAGTTTCATCCGGCCGTCATCCGCTTCCTTCGACGCGTTATCGAGCGCGGGAAGAAGAAAAATGCCTGGGTCGGCATGTGCGGTGAAATGGCAGGCGATCCTCTTGCGACGATCCTCTTGCTCGGTCTCGGTCTGGATGAATTCAGCGTCGTCCCGAACGTCCTGCCCGAGATCAAGAAGATTATTCGCTCCGTGAAGTACAAGGAGGCACAGAGGATTGCCAAGCACGTCCTGACCATGAAGACGGAGGAAGAGGTCAAACACTACCTGAAATCTGTGATGAAGAAGAAGTTCCCGGATATTCCGATTAATTGAAGATTGCGCGTTTTGTGCGTCTCCCGCCTCAAGCGTATGAATTATTGTGGCGGGAAAGGCGGAACCGCCGTTTTTGGGCGGGATAGATTGTGGAATGAATATAGTATGTTGTCGGTTGTAAGTTGAATGGTGTGCATGAAGATGACTGCTGAAAGCTGTATGCTGATTGCTCCATGACACTTGACGAAATCAAGCAAATCGACCAATCCGGGATGTACAATTGGCTTGTGGATTTCCACGGGCAGGTGCAGGATGCCGTCCGCATCGGTCAGACGGCTCGGGTGAAACTGAATGTCAATGGTGTTCGAAACATCGTTCTCTCCGGCATGGGTGGCTCCGCAATTGGCGGTGATTTGCTCCGATCATACCTCTCCGATGTGCTGCGTGTGCCGTTTTTCGTCAACCGGCACTATGTTCTGCCGGCATTTGTCGATCGGAACACTCTTGTCATCGTCTCGAGCTACTCCGGCAACACCGAGGAGACCGTCGCGGCTCATCGTGATGCTATCAAACGGGGCGCGCGGATCCTGTGCTTGACATCGGGCGGTGCGACGGAAACTGTCGCGAAAAAGCATAAGCACCAGATGGTGAAGATACCTTCGGGCTTTCAGCCCCGCGCGGCCCTGGGCTACTTATTTTTCCCTCTTCTCGTCGTTCTCGCACGTTTGGGCTTCGTGAAATCACGGGTTGCGGATGCGCGGGAAACGGTCCAATTGCTGAAATCGAAAGCCCGTGTCTATGGTGATCCTGAGGCACCAGACAATCCGCCTCTCCGACTGGCTCGACAGCTCCAGGGGAAATTTCCGATTGTCTATTCGGCCACGGAATACTTCGAGGCGATCAGCATGCGATGGCGGGGTCAGATCTGCGAGAACGCAAAGATGCTCGCGTCCAGCCATGTCCTTCCTGAGATGAATCACAATGAGCTTGTCGGATGGAAAATCGGCACCGAATTGATGCGTCAAATGGAGGTCATCTACCTGAGGGACAAGAAGACGCACAAGCGCATTGCGCTGCGGGAAAATATCACCAAGGATATCATCGCCCAGTACGCCTCGCATGTCTCAGAGGTCTGGAGTGAGGGGCGCACGGTGCTTGCAAGAATGTTTTCCTTGTTATATTTTGGTGATTGGGTGAGTTTCTACCTGGCCATCCTCAACAAAGAAGATCCCACCCCGGTGAAGGTGATTCAGTATCTGAAGGGGGAGCTTGCGAAACTCTAGATTGTCTCAAGGGCCGAGTTCGAAGTTCAAAGTTCGGGGTTTTGCTCACACCGCGTAGCAACCGAACTGAAAACTCTGAACCAGGAACCAGTCACTCCTAACTTATCATGCGCGCTTGTCTGAAATATACTCTCCTTCTGTTCCTCCTGGTTCAGGTTGCTTCGGCCCAGTTCTATTATTTTGGCCGAAACAAGGTTCAATACACTGAGTTCGACTGGAAAGTCTTGCGTACGGAGCACTTCGACATCTATTATTATACCGAGATGAAGGATCTTGTCCAGCGCGGTGCATTCTTCGCGGAGGAAAGCTACAGACAACTGGAGCAGAAGTTCAACCATAACATCCGAGACCGGATTCCGCTTATCTTCTACAGCTCCCACCTGCACTTCCAGCAAACGAATGTGACACCCGGATTTATTCCTGAGGGGGTCGGCGGATTCTTTGAGTTTCTGAAGGGGCGAGTCGTTATTCCCTTCGAGGGTTCGTTGTTTCGATTCTCGCATGTCATCCGGCACGAGTTGGTGCACGTGTTCATGCACAGCAAGATTAACCGTGTCCTCCTCGACCACCGGCAATCGCAAGATCGAACGCCGCCGCTCTGGTTCACGGAAGGACTGGCCGAATTCTGGTCAACGGAGTGGGACACGCAGGCGGAAATGGTCATGCGCGACGCTGTCCTGAACAACTATGTTGTGCCGCTGAATGATATGGAGCGAATCTTCGGCACGTTTCTCATGTACAAGGAAGGGCAGAAGATCCTCGAATATGTTGCTGAACGCTATGGAGAAGAAAAGATTCTCTTGCTCATGGAGAATTTCTGGAAAGCCACTTCCTTCAGCGACGTCATGAAAGTGACCATGGGCTGCGCGTATAAGGAGTTCGACGAAGAATGGCTGTATCATCTGAAAAAGCGATACTACCCCATTATGGGGGGAAACGATCTGCCGAGCGGCGTCACCAAGAACGTCGTTGATGTCGGTTTCAACGCAAAGCCGGTGTTCTACGAGCACAACGGGAAACGGTATATCTATTTCATCGGGAATCACACGGGCTATACGAACATCTATCGTGTCGATCTCGACATGGAAAAACCTGAATCGGAAGTTGTGATTGAAGGGGAGAAAACGGACGAGTTTGAAGCTTTCCACCTGTTCCAGAGCAAACTCGACATTTCAAAAGACGGCATGCTCGCGTTTGTCACAAAGAGCGGCGAGAACGATGTACTCCACATTTATGACATCAACAACAACAGGCTTCACGACACATTTCAGTTCCACAGTCTCGTTGTTCTCGGTTCCCCCTCCTGGTCTCCTGATGGAAAGCGCGTCGTGTTCTCAGCCGTTGACAGAGGCGGCAACAGCGATCTGTATATCCTCGAACTCTCCGCACGGTCTATTACTCGCCTGACAAGCGATATGTATGAGGACCGTGATCCTGCATGGTCCCCCAATGGGAAGACAATAGTTTTCAGCTCCGACCGCGGTCCTGGCGGTGAGAAAGGGTATCTCAACCTTTTCCAGTATGACCTCGCGACGGCATCGATCGAGTATCTGACCGTCGGAAATGCGAACTACCTGTCCCCGGCGTGGTCAAAGGATGGGAGACGGCTCGCCTTTACGTCGGACATTGACGGCGCGCAAAATGTGTGGGTGATGGAAATGATTCAGTCGAAGCGCGAACGCAGCATGAAGAAGCTGACGCGGTTTTCGACGGGCGCGTTTGATCCAACATGGGTTAAGGGCCCTTCGGGCAAAGAAGAGAACCTTCTCGTGCTGACCGCTTTCGAGAATTTCAGTTTCCAGCTCAAGAGCATCGCGGACCTCGGAATGCTCATCGATACGTCCAGCACGAGTTACGCGTTCCACTACGACGTCGGTAAGGAGCGATGGACGGCGCAGAAACTGGACGGGGCGTCCATTGTGGCTGATTTTCGGTACACCAGCCAGTACACGCTCGACGTTGCACAAAGTCAAGTTTCGACGGACCCGGTATTCGGGACCGCTGGCGGAGCGGCACTGGCGATGAGCGATGTGCTGGGGAACGACCAGTACTACTTTCTGATCTACAACACGGCCCAAGCACGCTCGGAGTTTCTTGAAAGCTTCAACATCGCGATTTCCAGAATCTCCTTGGGTAGGCGCACCAACCATGCGTACGGGATTTTCCATTTTGCAGGCAACCGGTATGATCTCACCGATCCTGATCTATTCTACTATGAGCGCGCATTCGGCGGATATTTCGTCTTGAGCTACCCGCTTTCGAAGTTCCGCCGGATCGAGTCGAGCGTGACGATCAGCAATTCCGACAAGGACGTCTTCGAGGACGTTGCGCCAAGGAAAGCGCTCCTTGTGTCGAGCTCGTTTTCCTTTATCAGCGATAACTCGCTCTGGGGCCCCAGCGGACCACTCGACGGGAACCGTATGAAGCTGACCCTCGCCTACACAACGGATGTTCAGCATTCCAACGTGAACTACTACACGATCCTTGCTGATTATCGACATTACCTGAGGCTTTCGACACGCAGCGCACTAGCTTCTCGCGTCAACGTGTGGTATAACGATGGCAAGGAGGCGCGTCGGTTCTTCATGGGTGGAAGCTGGGATCTTCGCGGTTGGCCACGCTGGTCGATCCGCGGTCAAAAGCTCTGGCTTACGAGTCAAGAGCTGAGGTTCCCGTTCATCGATCAGCTTGGCATTCGGTTTCCGTTCGGGGGCGTGTCGTTCGGTTCGATTCGAGGAGCCCTGTTTGCCGACGCCGGTGGCGCCTGGGACACGAAGTACATCGATACGAAGGGAAGCATTGGCGCCGGCGTACGACTGAATCTTGGAGGAATCCTTGTCTTGCGGTATGATATCGGCAAACGTATCGAGAAGAACATGAGCAGTTTTCAAGAAGGAATTTTCTACCAGTTCTTTTTTGGATGGGACTTTTAGTGACTGTGGATTGTGGATTCCAGAAAGAGGCGTGATGGGCAGAATGCCACATAGGATGAGGGGCGGATCGATTCTCCTGATCCTTTTCCTGCTCATGCAGGGATGCGCGGGAATTCGGATCAACCGCTCCCTTCGGGCTGCTCCATATGATTGGTTGATGTACGGAGGCGCAACGAGTCGCGTCAACCAAAGCGGTTCCTCCGTCACACCGCCACTCGCGGAGGTTTGGGAGTACAACGCGCTCGCGGGGATTCACGGTGCGCCTTTGGTACGCGATAGTGTTGTTCTGGTTGTGACCCTGCACGGAGAAATCCAAGCAGTCAATCTCGCTAACGGTGAACGAATCGGCTACATGGCTCTCGAGTCTGCTGTCGAGGGGACGCCGGTGTGGGATGGTTCGAACGTCTATGTCGCGAGCGCATCGGGTACGGAGACAATTGCCTGTATCGGCATACGAGGTGGAGAGCGGTGGTGGGTGGGCCAATATGGACCGATAGAATCGTCTCCGCTTGTGATTGGAGAGCTCCTGTACGTCACAACGCTGGAAGGAATGCTGTGTTGCATCAACAAGTCGGATGGCATCGAGCTGTGGCGGTTCGAGACTCGTGAGAAGGAGAAGCGAAAGCCGATTCGCTCGTCACCAGCCTCCGACGGCGCCGTGATTATTTTTGGATCCGATGACGGCGGGATCTACGCTGTGGAACGCACAAGCGGAAAACTGCGGTGGAAGTACCAGACGGAAGCAAGCGTTTTTGCCGCTCCAATTGTTACCCGCGAAATGTGCATCGTCGGTTCTCTCGATGGCTTTGTGTACGCCATCGAACTGAACTCCGGGAAATTGGTGTGGAAGTACAAAACGGGTTCAAAGATCTACGGAGCAGCAGCTGCCACCGACTCAATGGTGTACGTCGGATCGGCAGATGGTCGGCTTCTTGCACTGAAGGTTAATTCAGGTGAGCGCGTCTGGAGTTTCTCAGCCCGCAGCGTTATCAGCAGTGCTCCCCTGATCGCAGGCGATTTGCTCTACGTTGGGTCAATGGATCGAACCCTGTACGCGTTGCGCAGCGAGACAGGGGAAAAACTCTGGCAGTATGACGCACCGGGACGCATCAGGGTCTCGCCTGTCATCTGGGGGGACCTGTTGCTGCTCACGGCCGAAGACAAGCTGCTCATCGCCTTAAAGCCGGTTCAGCGATGACACGATTTTCTCTCATATCTCTTCTTCTCTTTTGTTCCATCGCTCACAGCCGTTCTCTTGAGGTTGCTGATTCACTCGGAATCCTGAGGATCATCAGTGAACCAAGCGGAGCGGATGTCTACGTCGACTCTGCGTACGTCGGCAAGACGCCAATAAAGGAGATTCTGCTGCCCGGGGGTGTGCATCGAATCAGGTTCTTCTATCCTTCCGTGATGGCCTGGAATGCCATCGTACGAGAAGACACTGTGGTGGTCACCCCTCAGAGCGAAGCTGAAAAGGTTGTTGAGTTAGGCGATGTGGCAACGATCCAGTCTATTCCATCCGGAGGAAAGGTCATCTATCAGGGAAGAGAGCTCGGCGAGACGCCGATGTATCTGAGAAGCCTTGCCCGACTCAGCGGGGAACTCTTCGTCGAGAAGGAAGGATTTGAACCTCAACGCGTCCTGCTGAACAAGACGGAAGAGCAAGCCATCGTCGCACGGCTGCTGCCGAAGCGAAGCGGCGGAGGCACTGGACCGCTGGATTCCCTCCCCGCCGATCAAAAAGCCATCTCGTCACAGAGCTGGCCTCTCTACGCGTCCGGATCCACCATGCTTGTCTCCGGCGTTCTTTCCGCTTATCTCAAAGATCAGGCGAACCGCGCGTTCGATCGGTACCTGCAGTCGAGAAACCCAGCCCTCCTTTCCTCGACGCGGCGACTTGACCGTGCAGCGGTCATCGCGCTCGTAGTCAGTCAACTGAGCTTCGCCGTCCTCTCCTACCTGCTCCTCTCGGAATGAGGCTAGCTTGAACCTCAGGTGTCTTTTCTCTATTTTGAATTCAGAGACAAGCACACTCACAAGAACTCATGAGCTACGATTTAGAGATTGCGCATCAACTCGTTGCGGTGTGTCGCCGGCTGTACGAAAAAGGATTCGTTACAGCGACCGACGGTAACGTAAGCGTACGGTTGCCGAACGGAAACGTCCTTACCACTCCCACCTCATTGAACAAAGGGAAAGTCAAGGAATCTGATTTGGTCGAGGTCACGCTCGAAGGGAAAACGGTGACGAACGACCGGAAGCCATCGATGGAGCTGGACATGCATCTCTTCATTTACCAGCAGCGAAGTGATGCCAACGCTGTTGTGCACGCACATCCCATCTATGCAACGGGATTTGCCACGGCGAGAATGCCGCTCGACAAGCACTTGCTTCCGGAGGTCGTCTTTGGTCTAGGAGCCATTCCCCTGGCCCGATACGCGACGCCCTCAACAAAGGAAGTCGCTGAGTCGATTGCCCCGTATGTGAAAACCTCCACCGCCATTCTTCTTGAGAACCACGGTGTCGTGACGTTCGGCAAAGACCTGGACGATGCGTTCTTCAAGATGGAAAAAGTCGAACACGCTGCGCACATCGCTTTTGTCGCGAGACTCCTCGGAGGAGAGCGTCCTCTTTCCTCAGCGGATGTCGCGAAGCTCTTTGCGACGTTTGGCAAACAACAGTCATAGAATGACAACACCTCACTGCGAACAACTCTCCCATGCCTCAAAAGATCCGTGTCGGCGTCATTTTCGGTGGGCGCTCCGCTGAGCACGAAGTGTCGCTTGTTTCCGCCACTTCGGTCATCAATGCTCTCGACAAAGAGAAATATGAGATTCTCCCCATTGGTATCACCTCGGAGGGTCGATGGCTGAGTTCGCGCGAGGCTGTCGCTCTGCTCAAAGAGAAAGGCAACATCGACAATCTTCCGGAGCACATTCTCGTCCCCGATCCACGCAAGAGAGGTCTTGTTCCACTTCAGAATGCCACGGCCGGAGTATCTCTCCATCCCGTCGATGTCGTGTTTCCCGTGCTTCACGGGACATATGGCGAAGATGGCACAATCCAGGGGCTGTTTGAGTTGGCAGACGTCCCCTACGTCGGCGCAGGTGTACTCGGCTCCGCTCTGGGAATGGACAAGGTCGTGCAAAAGCAGCTCCTCCGTCAGGTAAAGATTCCGGTGACGCCCGATATCTGGTTCTTGTACTCAGATTTCGTCGAGAGTCCGAAGAAGTTCATCGCGTCGATTGAACGAACACTCCGCTACCCATGCTTTATCAAGCCGGCAAACCTCGGTTCGAGCGTGGGAATCACCAAGGCACACGACCGGCAGGAGTTGATCGAGGCCATTCATCTTGCAGGGGAATACGATCTCAAGGTTCTCGTGGAGCGGGCAGTGAAGGACGCGCGTGAAATTGAGTGCAGCGTGCTCGGGAACGATGACCCGATCGCGTCGCTGCCCGGCGAGATCATCCCATCGAATGAGTTCTATGACTACGATGCGAAGTACGTTGACGGCAAATCAAGGGCGATAATTCCGGCAAAGCTGCCGAGAGCGGTTGTCAAGAGAGTCCAGCAGTACGCTGTTGAGGGCTTCAAGGTTCTGAACTGCAGCGGCATGGCCCGAGTCGATTTCCTGGTCTCCAGGGGGACAGACAGGATCTATCTCAACGAGCTCAATACCATTCCCGGATTCACTTCCATCAGCATGTATCCCAAGCTTTGGCAAGCATCGGGACTCTCGTACTCCGGGCTCCTGGACAGGCTCATCGAGTTGGCACTCGAACGTCACCGGGCAAAGGCGAAGCTGAAGACGACCTACCACCCGAAGGCGGAATGGTACAAGGGCTGACCTTGGTTGCGAAACAGGCAAATTCGAACTACCTTTGATGATATGGAAGGCAAGTTCTTCAGAAACATTCAGAGACCGCGTTGGCTGCAGGGAATTACGAAAAGCGTCTTTAAAACAAGGCGGCGAGCAATCATCGTCATCGGCGGGACTTTCATTCTGTCGTACATGCTCTTGAATAATAGAGGGATCATCGCACGCATTCGCCTCGAACATGAGCGACAGGTGATGATTGAGAAGGTGAAGGCTGCGGAAGAGGAGACGAAGCGCTTGCAGGCATACCTGAAAGCACTCGAGGGCGACAAGAAGACGATCGAAAAAGTTGCCCGTGAGAAATACGGGATGGCCCGGCCGGGGGAGACGGTGTATAAGGTGAAGAAGGATTAGGGAAAAGAGAAAAAATGATAGGGTGTATGCAGTAGGCAGAATGCAGATAACCATAGCCTTCAGGCTGCGGTTCCACGATGGCAAGCCAACACGAGTATGTGTACACTAGTGTTGGTTTTTTCGTTTAGAACTGTCATTCACAATTCCGAACTTCGCATTCCGGAATGGAAGGATTCTAATGTCCGATCTCTTTTCAAATGAAGAGCCTCAAGGCAAACAACAGGTTTCCTACGTCCCGCTTGCTGAACGAGTCCGGCCGACGATCCTGAATGAATTCGTTGGGCAAATTCATCTCCTCGGCGAAGGGAAGCCGCTGCGGGTAATGATTGAACGAGGGGAGCTCGTTTCGATGATCCTCTGGGGGCCACCCGGTGTCGGGAAGACAACGCTTGCGCGATTGATAGCCAACCATGTGAAAGCGGATTTCTTCCAGCTCAATGCCGTCTCTTCCGGCGTGAAGGAGGTCCGGGAGGTCATCGCAAGAGGGGAAAGAAATTTGAAGCACCTGAAGAAACGCACCATCCTCTTCATTGATGAAATCCATCGGTTCAACAAGGCCCAGCAGGATGCGCTCTTGCACAGTGTGGAAGAGGGGATCGTTGTGCTGATTGGGGCAACGACGGAGAACCCTTCGTTTGAGGTCATCTCGCCGCTCCTCTCTCGCTGCCGTGTGTATGCCATGGACCCGCTCACCAGCGAGGAGCTCGACACCATCCTCGCCCGCGCGCTGACCTCTGACAAGCTTCTTAGCAAACGGAAGATTGCCATCGAGGAGAGAAACTACCTTCTGCTTCTGTCCGGCGGTGATGCGCGCAAGCTGCTCAACGGACTGGAGACAGCCTTGTATCTGACGAAGCCTGAACGCGACGGATCGGTCGTGGTTCGCAAACAGAAAATCGAAGAAGCGTTCCAGCGCAAGTACACATTATACGACAAGACCGGCGATCAACATTACGATACGATCTCCGCGTTCATCAAGAGCCTGCGGGGAAGCGACCCCGATGCCGCAATGTACTGGATGGCTCGCATGCTCGATGGCGGGGAAGATCCGAAGTTCATCGCGAGGAGGATGGTGATCCTCGCGTCAGAGGATGTAGGCAACGCCGATCCGATGGCGTTGACTCTTGCCACCTCCTGCTTCACAGCGGTTGACTACGTCGGCATGCCGGAGGCGAGAATCATCCTTGCCCAGACAGCCGCGTACCTTGCCTCAGCGCCCAAGAGCAATGCGGCGTATCTCGCAATCGAAGAAGCGATCGAGGATGTCCGGAGCTTGCCCAATCTCCCCGTTCCGCTTCACATTCGTAATGCGCCGACGGATCTTATGAAGGGCTTGAATTACGGGAAGGACTACAAATACAGTCATCAATACGATGAGCACTTCGTCGAGCAGCAATACCTGCCGGATAACCTCAAGGACAAAATCTACTACAAGCCGACGGACATCGGGAAGGAAAAAGAAATCCGCGAGAGGCTGAACAGGCTGTGGAAGAAGAAGCAGCGGTGATCCGGGGAGACTTCCGAAGTCTGAGGTGGAACTCTCGCACGAGAGACTCCGGAAGTCCAGTTGCGGCGGTCCTACTTCGCACCGAGCGCTACGGCAGCTTTTTCAATATCTGCAGGACCGACCCAGATAAACGAGCCAAATCGTCCCCCGACCGCGATGGCGTCAATCGAATCGATATTGACGCCGGCATTGGCAAGCGCTTCCAGGCTCTTGTTCAACGCACCGGTTCTATCGACACCCTTCAGCCAGAATCCGGTTCCTTCGTCAGCAAGCAAGCCTGAAGCTGTCCACATGCTCCGTAGCTTGTCGGGGTTCTTGGGCACAGTGAACAACTCTGCCTTCTCCGCGTGAGTTGCGAAACCCCAGAGCCCGCACAAGCCGAGATTCTTTGCCTTCAGCTCGCTCATGATCTTCAAGAGTGCGCCGGGCTTATTCTCCAGGTTCAGCTTGAAGTATTTGACACGTTGGGCCTTTGCCATACTTGCCTCCCTTCGAAAAAGTTGTTAATTGTTGAATCGGCCCCCGCGCAAGTGTACAAAAAAGCAGAGTAACTGTCAACGTGAAGCAGGGCTCGGCAAATACGGTTGTTCTTGAAGCGAAAAGGCTCCTGGCGATCGTCAAGGGTCTTTCCGAGGCAGAAATCGTAAAGTCCGCGGATGACGTGCTGCTTTTCTGTTATCGGCTGCTCGACGAACATGTGATCGTGCGGTCAACGAGTCCGCGGTTTCCGGGCAGGAGCTTCAGCTCACTGCGCGATGTCATCTACCAGCTTGAGTCCAAGCCGGACGAGACCCTTGGTAACCCGGAGTGGAGAGGAGTCCTGCAATCGGTTCTCGAGGACATCGTTGACGGAAGGGTTGTCGTGTCAAGAAAGAGCGCCTGAAAAAGCTGCTCTCGCTGCGTCCTCTCGCGGTTAAATGAAAACGCTTGTCCTGTGATGATCACACTGGAACAGATCAAGAAATTCTTTGCGTCGTATCGCCGTAGGGAGATTCGAAATCCATCTCTCGCACCTGCCGGTGTTCTGATGATCCTGTTTCCGAAAGGCGGGGAGCTCCATTTTCTGCTGACGAAACGCACGGAGGATGTCGAGCATCACAAGGGTCAAATCTCGTTCCCCGGCGGATCGAAGGATGACGACGACAGTGACATCATCTTGACGGCTCTAAGGGAATGTGAAGAGGAGATCGGTCTGCAGCGAGACGGGGTGCACGTCCTTGGCCTCTTCGATGACTATGAGACGCCTTCCGGTTTTGCCATTACTCCCGTCGTTGCCTACGCAGAGACGATGCCACAACTCAAGCCCAACGCAGAGGAAGTTGCAGAGGTGCTCGAAGTACCAGTCTCGGTGTTCCTGGAGAACGCGAACGAGCGCGTCGAGAAACGAAAATGGCGGGACAAGCTCTACGATGTCTACTACTATTCCTATCGGGGCCACGAAATCTGGGGTGCAACCGCAGCGATTATCCGCTCGTTCCTGAGAGCGCTGCGTGATGAGCAGCCTGGGTGACTCCGCATCCTCGAGCAATGCAGGGGGTTTTCAAAAAAGTCTTTGTCATTTCGGGAATAGTTCGCTATCTTGATTATAGACGAGTTCAATTGTTGAGCAGGTTTACATAGGAGAAAGGAATGGCACAACACAGATCTGCTGAAAAGCGGGCCCGACAAAGCATTCGGCGACATGCGCGAAACAAGGCATACGTCACAAGACTGAAAACCCTTGTAAGGAAAGTTCGGTTGGCGAAAGAGAAGGAGAAGGCTGCCGCAGTGCTGAAAGTTGCCGTCAAGACGCTGGACCAGCTTGCAGCAAAGGGTGTAATCCACAAGAACAAAGCGGCGAACCAGAAATCGCGGCTGACAAAGTTTGTGAATGCGATAAAGTAATGTAGCCTCGGACTTCAGTCCGAGCCCCTCGCTAGAAACAGAAAACCCCGGCTGATCGTCGGGGTTTTTCGTTACAGTTCACCTTCCCACGCCTGACCATCTCACTGCTGCTTCTTCATTTCCTCGATTTCCGCAATCCTCTGTTCAAACTTCTCGCGTTCGGCAGGTTTGTTGGCCGCAAGCGCCCGGTACGCTTTGATGGCATCATCGTACCAGCCCTGCTTAACGTAAATCTCCGCAAGGGTTGGGGTGACGAATCCGCTGCCGGCCGGAGTGTCCGCCTCACTGGCGGGCCGCGGCGCTTTTTCAGCAAAATTGATGACGGGCGTGATCTTCGTTGGCGCTTTGAGCTTTTCAGCGAGCTCTTCAATGTGATCAGGTGCTGCAGTCGGTTGATCCGGTGACGAGGACGCAAGGTATTCATCGAGTGTCATCGTGCCCTCGGTGCCAAAGAGCTCCATCCGCATGCGCGCCGCAAATTCCTCGAATGTTTCCCCTTCGATCGGAGCTTCAGGAGTTGGTAATTCCGCTTCGGCACCGAATGCCGCGAACGGATTCTCCTCCTCAGGCTGGCCCTCAACTGCCGGCTCGACTGTTTCTGTGGGCGGTTGCTCGAGTTGACTGAATGCCTCGAACCAATCCGGAGTTTGCCCTGTCTCGGTCTTCGTTTCCTCCGTAGTCGTTGGCTCGACTGTCACCGCCTCTTCATCGAGCGTTGTTCCAGGCTCAGCGTACGGCTCCGGCTGTACCGCTGGAGGTTCCGTGGATATTTCTGTTACTGGCTCTTCCGCCATCACCTCCTGCGGCGGAGCTACCTCCACCTGCGGGACAACCTGATCTGCTTGCATCACGAGTGACTCTTCTGCAGTCACGGTTTCCTCTTGTGGAGGTGCCGATGTCTCCGGAGCCATCGGTCCAACTACGGCGGTGGGTTCCTCAGTTACAGTTGTAGCTATGTCCGTTGAAGGTCCGAGGTCAATGCTTGAATACAGGCGTGACGCGAGCTCGCTGCCTGGCAACAGCTCAGACACAACCTCGAACTCCCGCTTCGCCTCGGCCAACATCTTCAGTTCCAAGAGGACTTTGCCTTTGATGAGGTGACCTGTTGAGTAGAAGGGGTAGATCGCCAGGCCCTCATCGCAGATGCGGAGTGCTTCCTGGGCTCGCCCGGCTTGAAGGTAGTGACTGGCAAGTCTTGCAAACAGCGGAGATTGGGGCTCGCGTGCCAGTCGTTGCTCAAGTGACGGGATCTGTTCGTGAAGCGATTGAGCCATCGTTGTCATGAGTGTTGTTGGCGGACCTTGCGCGCCTCAATGGCGTGTTTGACGGAGAGGACGGACACAAACGAAAAGCCAAGGCAGTACAGAAGCTGGAACGGTACCGCTGCAATTTCCAGATAGTATAATGAGGAAATTACGCCGAAGAAGCAATAGATCGCCAGGGCGATCTCTATCAGAACGATCCAATCGAGTTTAAGAGGCACGTATTTCTTCTCCAGCCAGGAATCTTTCTTGTCTTCAATTCGGTATTTCGGTGTCCGAACGAACTCGCTTCTTTTTCTGAATAATCCCTCAAACACCGCACGGGAGTTGTTCACAGCAAATCCCATGCTGCCAGCCATGAAGAGAGGGAACAACAGGAGCCGGCGTCTCCAATCCGGGTAAACAGCTTTCTGGGAGAGCATGTAGAAGAGAAACGACCCGATGAACGCGAGCACGAAGACCGACATCATCGCGAAATACAAATCGTGTCCCCCCTGTTGCTTGATGAAAATGAGGGGCACGTTCAAGATTCCCGCAAGCAGAATAAATGGGAAGACGATGTTGTTCGTCAGATGAAATGTCGAATGGATCTTGACTCGCAGAGGGATGTTGGATTTCCAGACTTCCGGCAGAATTTTCCGTGCGGTCTCGATTGCTCCTTTTGTCCAGCGGAACTGCTGTGTCTTCAGAGCATTGACCTCTGCGGGGAGTTCGGCCGGTGACGTGAAATCGTCAAGGTATTTGAATCTCCAGCCTCGCAACTGGGCGCGGTAGCTGAGGTCGAGGTCCTCTGTGAGTGTGTCCGACTGCCAGTTTCCTGCGTCGAGAATCGCAGACTTGCGCCAGATGCCTCCCGTGCCATTGAAGTTCATGAAGTACCCGGCCCTGTTTCGAACGGCCTGCTCAATGACGAAGTGGCCGTCCAGCGCCATTGCCTGCGTCCGGGTCAGCAGCGAGTAGTCGCTGTTCAAATGCTCCCAGCGCGTTTGGACCATAGCCATCCGCTCATCCTGGAAGAAGTAGGGGAGCGTCCTTCTCAAGAAACTGCTATTCGGCACGAAGTCGGCGTCGAATATTGCGATGAACTCACCTCGCGCTGTCTCAAGACCATCCTTCAGCGCCCCGGCTTTGAACCCAGCCCTGGTCGTCCGTCGAACGTGCTTGATGTCGTACCCAAGGCTTTGAAAATGCAGGACCGTTTTCGCCACGACATCAACCGTCTCATCATTCGAATCATCGAGCACTTGAATCTCGAGTTTGTCCTTTGGATACTCCAAACTACAGACCGCCTCGATGATGCGCTCCGCGACGTAATACTCGTTGTAGAGGGGGAGCTGCACCGTAACCACCGGCTCTTGTCCAAGCACCGAGAGCGCGGCTTCTCTACTGTGATTTCTGAGGTAGTGATACACCATCACGAAGCCGTGGGCGCCGAAGGTAAAGAGGATGAGGAGAGAGAAGAAGTAAAGATACAGGACAAGGTCCGTGAAGTACGCGTTCTGGAAGATCTCCTGTCGGAAGAAAAATGCTGCGACGGTCATAGCGTTGTCACCATCCTGCGACTGTTTCGTTGAGAATATCTTCTGTTAATTTTCGCACCGCTTCAGCTATTCCAGCATTGCGCTGGGTTAATCCTCCCCCGGACGGATAATCCCCCCACTGAGTGAAATCCTTCTCCCACACCTTCTTGCGCAGTTTCACATCTTGAAAGGTCATATGAACCGTGACCGTGATTCGTCGTTTGGCAACCTGATCCCCCGCCTCCACAACAACAGGTGCGTCCTTGACCGATGTAATGACTCCTTCAAGAATGGAGTCCGCAGAATTGCGATCTGCCGGCTGGAGCGTGTTGTCATTGATAAACCGCTGAAGGAGCTCCCTCGAGAACTGGTCCCGCAATGTCGGGTCCCCATAGCCGCTCTGGTCCTCCGCGATGGGAAGAGCGATGGTTTTCAGATGCGGCGGCACGGAAGCGCCGGTAAAGGAGTACGGGCAGCCCGCACAACCAAAAAGAGTGAGTAGAAAAGAAAAAGGGAAAAGAAAAAAACGAGATTGCAAGCCCGTCGCTCTCAATCTTCAATTTACAGTTTCCAATCTACAACCAACAACTTCCTACCCATTCAATCCAAATTCCTTGATCTTCCGGTACAGCGTCCGCTCGCTGATGTCCAGCTCTTTTGCAGCCAGCCGTCGGTTGCCCTTGTGCCGTTCGAGGGCGCCGATGATCATCCGCCGTTCCATCTCGTCGAGCGTCATTTCGCCATTGCCGTTTGACTGATTGAGCGCGACGCGTTGAGAACGCTCTTGCGCCGTTGGGCCCTCAAGGAGCATGTCGCGCAGCTCGAGGATGGAGCCTTTGAGATCGACCAGCGCACGGTAGATGAGCTCACGCTCGGCTTGCTCGACCGTTTTGTTGGCTACGACCGGCAGGTTTCGATTAACCAGTGGCGCCTGATACTCTCGCAGGTGTTTCCGGACATCGTCGGCGGTGATCCGTTTTCCGTTCTCGAGGACAAGCATGCTTTCGATGACGTTTTTCAATTCTCGCACGTTGCCCGGCCATCGGTAGTCCATGATCAATTCTGTGGCATCGTCAGTGAATCCATCGAATTGAATCTGGTTCTTCCCCGTGAAATCCTTCACAAATTGCTCCACGAGAAGGGGAATGTCCTCTCTCCGATTTCGCAGGGGCGGGACGACGATGTTCACCGCGCGAAGCCGAAAATACAGGTCCGGTCGGAAGCGCTTGTGCTGGACTTCATACTGCAGGTCTTTGTTCGTTGCTGCAATCACTCGGACGTCGGACTTCCGGGGCACAGAGGAGCCGACGCGCATGAACTCGCCGCTCTCCAGCACTCTCAACAGCTTCACCTGTGTCGCCAGCGGCATCTCGCCGATCTCATCGAGGAAAATCGTGCCACCATCGGCTATTTCAAAATAGCCCTTTCGCGCCTCGACCGCACTTGTGAACGAACCTCTTTCGTGGCCAAACAGCTCACTTTCGATCAGTCCTTCCGGAATGGCACCGCAGTTGACCGTGACCAGCTGTTTTTTCGACCGCTTGCTCGCATTATGCAGCGCGCGTGCAACAATCTCCTTTCCCACACCGCTCTCGCCGGAGATCAACACCGTGATATCGGTCGGCGCGACCTGTTGGATGACCTCAATGATTTCCTGGATCTCCAGCGACCGGCCGATGATCCCGTGTTCTTTCTGAAATGCCTCACGATCCATGCAGCTTCAACTCCTCTTCGCGATCATACGCATGGTTCAGCGTGAAACAACGATCGTGTCGAGACTGTACTTTTTCTTGATCTCAGCGCTGAACCGCCTCGCGTCTTCCTGCTTGGGGAACTCCCCTACCCACACCTTGTGGAACTTCTTGCCATTGTTGACGATGGTAAAAATGCTCGAGGCGTACCCATCGCGCTCAAACCGCGCCTTCAGTTCTTCGGCGTTCTGCAGGACAGAGAATGTCCCCGCTTGGACAGTATACACAACCGTGTATTTTTCTGCTTTGCCTGGACGGGCCACCACAGCCGGCGCTTCTTGGGGAATAGCTTTCGGCTCCTCAACCACCGGCTGGTCTGCAGCATAGGTCGAATACGGATAATCCCGCTTAAGCTGCTCCATTTTTTGATCCGCTGTCTTGTAGAGTCCAACGGAGTAGTAGTACTGGTAGAGTTTGAAGAGCGCGTCGTCAGCCCACTCGCTTTTCGGGAAATTGTCAACGATGGTTTGATAGATCTTTGCTGCCTCGGTCCCGTCGGTCGTCAAAACCCCCTGTAAATAGAGCACCCCGGGGTGGTTCTGGAACATTGTCATCAGCGTCGGGAGCTCGGTCTTGACTGCTTCTCCCTGACCTTTTTCAATTAATTCAAGCCTGCGCTGGATGTCGGGCTGTCCGCTCTGAGATGTTTGTGGGAACAAAGGTGACTCGAGCGCAACGATGCAACTCGCTGCAATCGCAATACGATGGAAGCCATTCTTCATACTGTGCACTCCTCCTTATCCATTCGCGGCGAGTCTGGAGGCTTCATAAACTCGTGCTGCACGTGCCACAGGTTGACCGAATAATGTGGCTGAATTGGTGCGTTCGATCTTGATCTCGAGGTACTGGCCGATCTGAGCGTTGCCCTTTGGAAACACTACCATCTTGTTCGTGTCGGTGCGGCCGCCGTAGTCACGGATAGACTTCTTGCTTTCTCCTTCGACCAGAACCTCCACCGTCTGCCCGACCATTTCTTGATTCCTCTTGTAGGAGATCTCGCGCTGAACGTCGATGATCTCGTTCAGTCGTTCGATCTTCACTTGCTCGGGGACGTCGTCTCCCAGCTGCCAGGCCTTGGTATTTTCACGTGGAGAATAACGGAAGGTGAATGCGCCGTCGTAATTCACTTCGCGTAGAACATCGAGCGTCATTCGGTGATCATCGGCCGTTTCCGTTGGGAATCCGGCGATGATATCCGTCGAGAGGCTCACGCCCGGAATCATCGAGCGAATTTTCGTTACGAGTTTCAGATATTGATCGCGCGTGTAGGTTCGATTCATCAATTCGAGAATTCTGTCCGAACCCGACTGGACCGGAAGATGAATGTAGTTGCAGATGTTCTCATGCTCGGCGATCGTTCGGATGAGCTTCTCGGACATATCCTCAGGGTGCGAGGTCGTGAAGCGAATCCTCATGCTTCGATCCACGAGCGCTGCGGATGCCATCAGGTCGGCAAAGTCATAGTTGCCATCGCTGTACGAGTTTACGTTCTGCCCGAGCAGTGTCGCTTCCTTGAAGCCACACGCGGAGAGGTGCTCGAGCTCGCGGATAATACTCGCGAGCGACCGACTCCGCTCACGCCCGCGCGTGAAGGGAACGACGCAGAATGTGCAGAACTTGTCGCACCCTCGCATCACCGAGATCCATGCGGTGAGGCCATCGGTTCGGAGCGGGATGATGTCGTCATAATTCTCCGAGCGGGAGAGGCGTGTGGCAATTCCTTTGTGCCCGGCAATCGCGTTCTCGATGAGTTCCGGTAGGCGTCGATACTCATCAGGTCCGACGACCAGATCGATGTGGCTTTCGGATTCCAGGAGGTCCTTCCGGAGACGCTCAGCCATGCAGCCCAACACGCCGATCACGACGCCGGGGTTCTCGCGCTTGTAGTGCTTGAAATCGCCGAGCCGACCATACACGCGCTGTTCGGCGTTCTCTCGGACCGCGCATGTATTCACGAACACGACATCCGCGCGGGTGAGGTCGTCCGTGTGCTTAAAGCCAGAACTGGCAAGAATGCTGAGGACAACCTCGCTGTCAGCCAGATTCATCTGGCATCCGTAGGTCTCAAGGTAAACGTGGCGGTGAAGGCTCATAGTGAACTTGGTATTCCTCGGGTGAGGAATATAGTGAAAGAATGACAGACAAACAATCTGGGGAAGGTCCATTAAACTCTTTTAATACAAAGGATATGCTGCGAACGCTCGGGGGGAGCCCAGTCCGGCTTGACAAATAGTCAGTCAGCCGGTGATGAAAAACCGGTTGATTGAGGTCTGAACGTGTGGTATATTCACACCGAACTAAGGCCGTTGAAGGGTGCAGTTGAGCAGGAGAGCAATGAAGGCCGCATTCCTGCAACCAAGCCTGCACTGAGCTCTTACAGTCCCCTCTGCTGTTCTACTTCCAACATCGAAGGACAAACCTATGGTACCCCTCTTACAGGACATAAGATCAAAAGCAAAGCGGATGAAGCGCCACATTGTGCTGCCGGATGCGACCGATGAGCGGGCAATTCGGGCGGCGAGGATATGCGTGGATGAAGAACTCGCAACGATTTCGCTGGTGGGCAAAGAAGATGACATTCGAGCCAAGGCACAGCAGGCCGGCGTGAGCGTGGACAAGATTCGAATCGTCGACCCCGAGAAGTCGGACAAGCTGAATCAGTTTGTCAACGCCTATTACGACCTGCGGAAGGAGAAAGGAATACAGCTTGAGCAAGCTCAGCAAACGATGCGACGATCATTGTTCTTCGGGGCAATGATGGTACGCCAGGGGATAGCGGATGGAAGCGTTGCCGGTTCACTCTCGACTACAGGAGACGTGTTGCGTGCGGGGATCCAGATCATCGGTGTAGCAGAAGGGATCAGCATTGTGTCGAGCTTCTTCTTGATGATTTTTCCGCAGAAGACGTACACGTTTGCGGATTGTGCTGTTGTTCCGGATCCGACGGCCGAGCAGCTTGCCGACATCGCCATCGCTTCAGCGGAGAATCACAAAAAACTTACTGGAGAAGAACCACTCATTGCGATGCTCTCCTTTTCGACAAAAGGGAGCGCTGAGCATCCCTTCATTGAGAAAGTGCAACAGGCAACCGCCATCGTGAAGAAGAAAAAGCCGCTGCTTCCTGTTGATGGAGACCTGCAAGTTGATGCGGCGATTGTTCCGTCAGTGGGTGAGCGAAAAGCTCCCGGCAGCCCCGTTGCAGGTAGGGCGAACGTGTTGATCTTCCCGGATCTTGATGCGGGCAACATTGCCTACAAGATAGCGCAAAGAATGGGGGGAGCTGAAGCCGTTGGGCCAGTCGTGCAAGGGCTTCGCAAGCCCGCGTTCGATCTCTCTCGCGGCTGCAGTGTCGAAGACATCGTGAATGTAGTCGCCATCAACGCGGTGATGGGCGCTGTGTGACAGGATCCGATCCATACAGCAGTTCGGGACCCCCCTGCCGCGCGTACACTGGCGGGTTGGGCCTCAACGTTATCGGTTTCTCGATCTCTATCGCGGATTCATCGTCCTCTTGATGCTCGAAGGACATGTGCTGCGCGCTCTGCTGACCGCAGACGCGCAGCGCTCGTCCCTCTTCGTGCTGCACGAGCTTGCACATGGGATCACAGGTCCGGGATTCCTTTTCGGTGCAGGTTTTGCCTTCGCGATCGCGGCCCAGCGTCGCTGGGAGTATCTCCTCTTCTTGACACCCGCTTTCTTCCGTCGCGCCGGGCGTGTGTTGCTCCTTGTTATCATCGGATACGCCCTCCACATTCCATTCCTTTCGCTGACAAAGATGCTGGAGCAAGCAACGCCACAGCAATGGACTGACTTGTTCTCGTTTGATGTGCTCCAGTGTATCGGCGTGACGCTTCTTGGTTTGCGATTGCTGCTGTTGGTACTGCGATCTGAGACATCGTTTATTCGTTCCGTTGTACTCATTCTCCTTGCTGTTGTCTACGCGACTCCATTCTTCTGGAGCCAGGACTTGGATCACACAGTTCCCCGGTTCGTGAGCATGGCGCTCAACGGCCTGGGCGCTTCACCATTTCCACTCTTTCCCTACTCAGGATTCCTGTTGGCTGGGGCGGCCGTAGCATGGCGGTTCCTGCGTCATGCACAGCAAGGGACAGAGGACGGGTTCGTGCGAAATCTGGCAATTCTAGGGCTTTTCCTCGTTGTTGCAGGCCATTTCTTGGATTGGCTCCCCTTCCAAACGTATCGCAGGTACAACTTCTGGTTCACCAGTCCAAACTACTTCTGGACGCGATTGGGGATCCTCTGTTTGCTTCTGAGCGGACTCTGGTTCTTCGAAAGCCTCGTCGTCCATCGCGAGGACTCGGATGTCTGGATGCCGAAGTGGCTCATCATCTTGGGAGTCGAATCATTTGCCGTTTACATCTTGCATCTCGTTGTGCTGTACGGATGGGTCACCAATCCGCAGCAGAATATGACCGCGTGGTGGGGTCTGAAGCTGTCCCTCGGGCCGACCCTCGTTGCGTTCTTAGGTTTCACGCTTGTCATGGTCTTGATTTCTCAGCTTTGGCATTACGTGAAAAAACAGCATCCCATTCTGATGAAGGGAGTATACTGGTATCTTGGTCTGACCGTTGGGTATTACTTTTTCACGAGCCCGTACTAGCGTGATGGCCGGAGCTTCATTTGCAACTCCTTGTTCTTTTCAGTATCATCGGGCGGGTTCACATCCGATCATTTTGCTAACGGTTCCTTTTACTTTCTAGACCGCCATGAAGAGCAAACAGAAACCATCTCCCTCAACACACCTGAAGCTGGCGCCCGCTCCGAAGGGCCTGCCGGTTGACAAACTTCGCTGGCGCTGCGATCCGAAATCCCTTGGTGTGAAATCAAGCTCCGAGATCAAGCCGAGCAGGGAAATCATCGGTCAGGAGCGAGCGCTCCGCGCGCTGCGCGTTGGCCTGGCGATGAAACATTTCGGTTACAACATTTTCGTGACGGGTCTTTCCGGAACGGGCCGCACAACCACGATCAAGCGAATGCTTCACGAGTTTGAGAGCAAGCGGGCTGAGCTGCGGGACCATTGCTATGTCTACAATTTCAAAAATCCTGACATGCCGGTCGCTATCACTCTGCCCGCCGGGCAAGGCAAGGGGCTCAAGGATGACATGAGCAATTTCATTCGCGACCTCGCGCGCGACATTCCAGCTTTGTACGAAGGTCACCGGTACCAGGAAGCGCGTAAGACCGTCCTCAGCCATTTCCAGGATCGGCAGCGAAGCGTCTTGCTGGATTTCGAAAAGCGCGTGAAGGAGAAAGGTTTCGAGCTTGTCCAAGTTCAAGTCGGGAATCTCATGCGTCCGGACATCGTGCCTGTCGTCGAGGGCAAGGCGACGAATTTTGACGAGATCGATGCGTTGGTGCAGAAAGGGGAATATCCGAAGGAACAATTCGAAGCGTTGAGGCTGACGCAGGAGGTGCTCGAGAAACAAATGGCGACCGTGTTCCGGGAGCTTCGCAACATCGAAAAGAAGGTGCAGCAGTCTCTGGAGGAAGTGGAGGAACGGCTGGTCATGCCGTTGGTGGATGAGGGAATCGAAGTCTTGAAGACGACGTACGATAGTAAGAAAGTGCACCCATATCTCGAAGATGTACGCGCCAACATCAAGAAGAACCTCGATCGCTTCCACAAGCCTCTCCCGGGTGCGCCGCCGGCTGAGCAGGAAGAAGAGCAGGAGGAAGATGATTTCGTCGAGTACCAGGTGAATCTGCTCGTCGACAACTCGCTGGCCGAGCATATCCCGATCGTTGTCGAGACGAACCCGAAGTACAAGAACATCTTTGGAACGGTCGAACGGGTGGTCGACAAAGGAGGTGTGTGGCGCACGGATTTCACACAGATCAAAGCGGGATCGTTGCTCCAGGCGGATGGGGGGTATCTCGTCCTTAATGCTCTCGACACCCTCATCGAGGGCGGAGTGTGGCAGGATCTGAAACGCTCGCTTCGCACGGGAAAGATCGAAATTCATACGTACGAACCATTCTACGGCTTTGCTCCGACGGGCATGAAGCCGGAGGCGATTGATCTCAACGTGAAGGTGATCATGATCGGTGACTCGGAGATCTATCAGCTCCTGTATCTCCGAGACGACGACTTCAAGAAGATCTTCAAAATTCGCGCTGATTTCGACTATGAGATGTCGAAGGACGGCGGATCTGTCGCACACTACCTCGGGTTCATCAAAATGGTGGTTGATGATGAGAAGCTCCGGCCGTTCGATCAGAAAGCGATGGCAAGCCTCATCGAGTTCGGCGTACGGCTCTCCGGAAGGCAAAACAAGCTCTCAACGCGTTTCAACATCATTGCCGACGTTATCCGTGAGGCAAACTACTGGGCCGGCGAGGAAAAAGCCAAGAGTGTCTCAGCGCCTCATATCAAGAAAGCCGTCGACGAGAGAGTCTATCGCGTAAGGCTCATCGAAGACAAGATCCAGGAGATGATCAACGAGGGCACACTGATGATTGACACGCAGGGGAGTGTCGTTGGACAGGTCAACGGCCTCTCCGTGTACGACATGGGTGAGCATGCGTTTGGGAAGCCTTCCCGTATTACGGCGAAGACGTCTCTTGGACGGGCAGGTGTTATCAACATTGAGCGAGACGCGGAGATGAGCGGCCCAACACACAACAAGGGCGTGGCGATTCTCAGTGGCTATCTGCGTAGCAAGTTTGCGCAGGATAAGCCGCTGATCATGAGCGCCAGTATTACCTTCGAGCAATCCTACAGCGGTGTCGATGGCGATAGCGCCTCGTCAACAGAAATCTATGCAATTCTGTCCAGTCTGGCCGATGTCCCGCTCCGTCAGGACATTGCCGTGACCGGCTCGATGAATCAGAAGGGGGAGGTTCAACCAATTGGCGGTGTCAACCTCAAGATCGAAGGCTTCTTTGACTCGTGCCAGGCCCGCGGTCTGACGGGAAAGCAGGGAGTCGTCATTCCCGTCCTGAATGTCACAGATCTGATGCTGAGGGAAGACGTCATTGAGGCCGTCAAGAAGAAGCGGTTTCACATCTATGCCGTGTCGACCGTGGACCAGGGCATCGAGATTCTGACAGGCAAGAAGGCTGGCGTGCAGCGACCCGACAGTTCAATTGAGTCAGGCACGATCAACCACCTCGTGAACGAGAAGCTGCGGGCGTATGCGGACGAGTGGAAACGGTTCGAAGCGGGAAAGGAGTAGCTGCCGACGGTGGTGTCCTCGATGAGTGATTAGATCGACGCTGCGTGAGGCGGATACCACAGGTCACTGAACAGAGCAACTTCCGCTTTATCGACCCAATTCGTGAACCACGATGGTGAGCAAGTAACCGTCACCCTGGAGGCGTCGGACACTTTGCTGTACTCTTGCTTTTCGCTTCCCGATTTCTGATATTGCTTCGCGATTTACCTTAAAGCGTTTTGCCGGCTATCCAAATATCTTGCAAGGAAAATGGCTAACGGATCACTCATGCAATGATCACCCGCGACCTTAAGAAAACTCGCCGGATGTGGACTGTTGCACAGGCATTTCAATACTGTGAGCGCCTCACATACGATCATTACGAGAATTTTCCCGTGGCCTCGCTTTTCATTCCGAAGGACAAGCGGCGTTACGTCTGTGTGATCTATTCTTTTGCTCGCATCGCCGACGACTATGCCGATGAACCCGGCCTCACGCCTGCAGAACGAATCGAGAGTATGAATGAATGGGAAGAGCAGCTCCTGGATTGCTATCGAGGCCACGCGGAACACCCGGTGTTCGTGGCACTGCGCGAAACGGTTGATCGGTTTGAGATCCCCATAGAGCTCTTCCGCAATCTCCTCTACGCGTTCCGGTCCGATGTCACAACGCACCGGTACGAAACGTTTGAAGATGTGTTGGAGTATTGCGAGCATTCTGCGAATCCCGTGGGGAGGCTCATGCTCTTGCTCCTCAACTACCGCAGCGAAGCGATGATGCAGCAATCCGATTTCATTTGTACGGCCCTTCAGCTCACGAATTTCTGGCAGGATGTTTCCGTTGATCTCGAGAAAGACCGTGTGTACATTCCTTTGGATGACATTCGCGAATTTGGATATTCGGAAGAGGAGCTGTTCGATCGCACAGTTAACCGGGCGTTCAGGGATCTCATGTGCTACCAGGTTGACCGAACCCGCGAAATGTTCAGGGAAGGAAAGCCCTTGCTGCTCGAGGTGGGAAAGGACATCGCGATGGAGCTGAAGTTGACGTGGAACGGCGGGATGAAAATACTGAAAAAGATTGAACGCGTTGATTACGATGTCCTGCATCGTCGTCCAACACTCGCGCTGGGTGACAAAGTATCACTCGTCCTCTCCTCTTTCTTCGTATAATTGACCGTGTCAGCACATACCGTTGATAGCGTCCTTCCAGAGATCTCGGCGAGCAGAAAGAGCAATTTCTTCTTCTCGGTTCTGCTTCTTCCACCTCCCAAACGTGAGGCGATCGAGACAATTTACGCGTTCTGCCGCTACACGGATGACATCGTGGATGAAGAAGCGGACGTACGGGAGAAGTATAAGCGGCTACGCATGTGGACGGCCGAGCTGCAACGAGCGCTTCGCGGGGTGTCCCGTTATGCAATCCTGAACAGACTCGTGGCGGTCATCCAGAAGTTCAATATTCCGGTTGAGCACTTCGAGGATCTTCTCAAAGGAATGGAGATGGATTTGCAGAAGAATCGGTACGAATCGTTTGAAGAGATCCAGGAATACTGCTACCGCGTCGCCTCGACAGTGGGTTTGATCTGTGCGGAGGTCTTCGGCTATCACCACGAGCGCACCAAGCAATATGCGATCAACCTGGGGATCGCCCTGCAATTGACCAATATCCTGCGTGATATCAAGCTGGACGCAAAGCACGGACGGATCTACCTGCCGCGAGAAGACTTGCTGCGGTTTGGATACTCCGAGAACGATCTGGTGAATTCGGTATATGACGACCGATTCCGAGCGTTGATGAAATTCGAATGCGACCGGGCGCACGAGTTTTTCCGGAAGGCAAAAAGTTTCCTCGCGGAAGATGACAAACCGCTCTTCTATGCAGCGCGTGCAATGGGGAATACCTATTACCTCCTTCTTCTCCGCATCGAGCGGGCGAATTACGACGTCTTCTCAAAGCGCATACGGCTTGCCTCCCCCATCAAGTTCCTCGTGGCGATGCTCCTGCGCTTGCGCAACAAACTCCCCAAGAATTTCCATCGCTACATCCGAACCGAGCTCCCTGCCTAGGGGCGGAAGAGTCAGCTCCCCATGAAATATGACGTGATTATCTTCGGCGGTGGCCTCAGTGG
>Ga0315284_10001549_pt1 | contig 32765 bp, 39 predicted proteins | sample YL17G09_16_MG_FD_203696 | JGI IMG/M metagenome (GOLD analysis project Ga0315284, IMG submission 203696) | Sediment microbial communities from Yellowstone Lake, YNP, Wyoming, USA - YL17G09_16 | ecosystem: Environmental > Aquatic > Freshwater > Lake > Sediment | place: USA: Wyoming | collected... | reverse complement strand
GCCGACGATCTGTCCATCGGTTGCGTCTTGAGCGTCTATCCCATTGACGTATCCAGTCAGTAATTCCCCGTCCGTACGAACCACAGGATAACCCGCAACGATATTCATGCCCGACTGCATCTTGTCGAAGATAGGTCCGAACATGTAAAGATGCATTACCCCACGCAGAAACGCCTTGTACGCCTCTGAAGAAGCCTCAAACCTGTTGAGCAAAAAGCCGTAATGCTTGTAGAGGTTGAATTTGTCAGTAACAACTTCAGGAACCCAGAACGCGATTTGCTTCACCCTGCCGAGGGTACGCTCCGTAATAGAACCCCCCGCGGCTTTGACCAGTTCGTGCCTGTATCTGAGGTTGGCCGTGTTCATCGATGCGGGATCCCAATGCCCTGCCAGGGGACCGAGCGCTACTGGATAGATCCAACCGCGTAGATAATCAACCGTATAGTCTTCGTTCTCCCTGACTGCTCCCTGCCCGTCATCCCTGAGAGCATGAATAACCAGACTGCCTGGAACAATATGGGTGTAACCCGTATTCGTAGGTAACGTCGGACTCACTGGAAGACCAATAACGTCAGGTTCGGCCACGTCCCGCACTACGGCATAAACCAGCGGCTCTTTGAGTGTCAGGGGGTATGGTGTGTCCTTGTGCCCCACCAGGTAGAGCACGTCTACATAGCTGATCGGATAGTCCTGCTCAAAAGAGTCAAAGTAAGACATCTTATACAGCCGCCAATCAAGAGTGGCAGGGCTCGTGACGAGCGGCGCATAGAATGTCTCTTCGAGCTCCACGTACCCAGGAACCCCAGGGATGCTCTTTACGACGTAAAACCCGTCGTAGCTCGTACCCGAGTTCTTGACCTCGACGACGTCCCCTATCGTCGCCTTGAGCTGGAGATCTGGGTTGGGCGAGTAGAACCTGTAGGCGCCACCCCCGTAGAAGATCTGGCCTGTGTGGGAGACGTCGTCGACTCTGATATCGATTGTCTGCGCCAGTAGGCGCAACGTATCGCCACACTTCACCTCGGAATCTATACGCCAGTCAGCACCCCTCTCCACGTCCCTGAACTGGTTCCCTACGGAGATGTCAATGCTGCGCCAAGTCATGCCTGGCTTGGGCATGTAGGTGCCGGTCTCGGGGTCGACATATCCACGGAAGGGATCGTCAACGAAACGGGCAAAACCATCAAGGTCGTTCACGTCGAAATCTACACCACGCTCGTAAAGTACGGTCGGACTGAAGATCGAATTCTGGAGAAAGTCCGCACTGCGCGCATCACCAGGCATGTCGAACCGGTAACGATCTTCAGCGATTGAAACACCCTCGATGAAATCGAGCTGATCCTCCCTGAGCGTCCAAAGTTTCCAATAATCCTTGTTAAAGACTGCGAGATCAACAATGCCCGTGTTGAGCACATCAGAAAGCATATCAAGGTACGCATTCCCAATGTAGATCTCCGCCGCCGAATAGAACGCCTGAAGATCCGGAGTGTCCCTGAAGAAGCGCGTCCAAAATCCTGTCAGGCCATCAAAGAGCGCCGAGTTCTTGTCACCTATTTGAAGTGGTTGGGCCATGCCTACCCTCGTACCTCAAACGAAATTTGACTCGCGTCACATCTGTACTTCACGGTCCTGTCTGATATTCCGAAAAGTTGCAGAAATTCAGTCAGGGTCGCATCATCAATCACCGTAATGCCCTCAGCGAGCATTTCAGGAGGCACTATAATATCTGCCGAGTTGGCAAGAGTAACGCCGTTCGAAGACAACGAGAAGATAGACACAATGTCCGCCGTCTTGAATTGTATCAGCTGCCCGTCAGGGGAGTAGAGGTCGTAGTAGATATCAAAGGGGAAAACCGTACCGACCATGTCGTAATTATTTCGAACCTGCGTCGCCAAATCGTTCATGTCGAGATTGTCGTTGGGGTCAAACGTGTTGATATAGTCGGCAATCATCTGCGCCGCGGCCGTATCCGAGAAGGCCGAAGTCGCCGTGGGCTTCAGTCTATACGGAATCGTGCAATAAACCCAGACAGGGTTTCTCGCCTTGATGAGGTGGTTTCCCGCAAGAATGCGCTGGTCCTGTGACTCCACAAAGTCGGAGATGGACGTGAAGTCCAGGAAGCTCCGGTACGCCACTCGGAGTGTCTTGCCGTCAAAGTGATCCTCGTCGCCTAGGTATCCCACGTTAACCAAATTCAAAGCTTTGGAGGACTGAGACTTATAGGGGTTCTGTGTTACGAACTGGTATTGGGAGGCTGCCGGTGTAGTCACCGGCAGCGGCGTCGTGTTGCGCCTATCCGTGAATCGAATCGTCCCACTCGATGGATCAATAATCGCCGCATCTGCTGCGTCAGGATCTTTCACTTCGATAGAGAGAAACTCCTGTACTGGCTGCGCCGTAAGCACGACCGCACCTGGCATGCAGATGCGTCTCGATGTGCCGATCGGGACATCGGGCCGTAACACACTCACGGTAGACGTCCTACTCAGTACCAAGTCCAAGAACAACGGCGAATACTCTCCAATCGAGTAGACGACCGTATTCACCGCGAGCTCGTCTGACGCCTCCGTGAACGGGATATTCTCACTGACTTCAAGCTCATGCGCTGAGACCTTGGTAATTATGTACCCCCTGGGCGTTCCTGAGATACCTGAAATCACGTAGATGACGTGCCCGACCTGCACCCCGAGAACATCAAACTCCCCCGCATGACCAGGCGTGTCGTACGTCAGCAGTGGATCCCTGAACAGATTGATAACCCCATCCGGCCTTGGGTAGAACCCCCCGACTCTCAGGTTCTCTTCGACTTGAACCAACGGCTGATCGACATACGTGTCGTAATGCCCTCCGATGTGCAGTTTCAGGTGCGGCCCAATCTCAGGCCGCAAGTCCCGCATCATCTCAGGCTCGCCCATCCCGACTGTCAAAACCTCGTCTAACCCAGGAAACTCTTCCCTGAGAACCACGTCACAGGACCTGTAGTTGATCAAGTTCCGGACGGAGATCGCCGTCTGCGCTCTCTCGATGATCTGGTCGTTACTCTCAACGCTGTAGCCGCCCTTGGCGTCGGAACGCTGTTCCGCGTAAGAGAAGTAGGGGAGCCCGCCAGGCGCGTCGACTTTGACAAACGACCCTGCTGGGAAGTTGTATCCCTCACCGACCTGCGCCGCTCTCAAAGGGACATTTACGACGTAATCCACGAGCTGCCCTCTGACATCGAACGTCGGCAACATGTCCGACTCTGGAATGACGCACGGAAACGCCGAAGTGTCCACGTAGAACGCCTGAGTATTCGTCCGCCAGAACTGCGTCCCCTGCTGAACAGAGACAGAGCCCTTGCGTGTGAAGTGCAAGACAGCCGTCACCCTGGTCAGACCGCCGCCATTACGACTCAGAAACCAATTACTAAGCGCCTCATCAACAATCGAATCAACGTTGTTAATACTCTGTCCGTTATTGATAGCATCCGTTACCTGCTTCAGAGACCGTTTGGCGTCCAGCAAAGCATTCTCAGCGCGTAGATAGGCAAAGATATAAGAGAAGGCTTTCACTGCCAGATCTCGCAGGGCACTGCCCTCGACAAACGAGGCATCAGTAACAGACTCTGTCAAAAACTCTGTTAAAAAGTTCTCTGCGCTTTGCAGGTCTTCTTGGCTGATTATGAGCTGTCGTGCCATTCGTCGCCTCTTATCGAGTAGCCATCAGCGCCAATCGCAACGTGAGCTGCTGATTCGCCTTGTTGGTAATCACAATTCCGACATCGAACCCGTCACCTTCAGGCAGAAGAGTCAACCAGCCCAGCGCCGCATTGGCCAACGACTCATCCGCATTCATGGTTCCTGCGGCATCCTGTGCCACCACCTGCTCGTTCACGTCATCTATCGCCATGGTAACAATATCCTGAAGACTAGAAAAGTCACTGATGTTAGAGCCGTACAAGTTCCCAAACTGCGTCCCGTAGGAATTATGGAGGAGGTCACTCCCCTTGGGCGTGATGAATGTCTTGGCCCAACGATTCACAAGTGCCTGCGGCCCCCTGACGCCTAGCGCCGCGGTAAAACCGAACGTGAACATCTTGTAGCCAACGATGTCCGAAGCGGGCGTCACCGGCTGAAAGTGTATGTCGTACCTTGGCATTTTATAAATCCCACGTACAGGCAGAGTCCCCAACCGGCTTTCCAGGAACGCTGATCGGATCTGTATTCGCCTGCTTGACCGCCGTCTCCATGCCCGCCTGCAACTTACTATTTATACTACTACGCGCCGCCTCAGTTGCGGCCAACTTCCTGTAGGAATAGTTGTCGTTCTGAAACTCGTTATGGGCCCTGAGAATACCCAACAACTGCGCAAGCGCCGGACTCGTCATGAGCTTGGCCGCCGGACCCTGGTTGCCTAAGCTCTGCAACGTCTTCACCAGGTTCTCCGCCCACGCCAGCCTACTCGTGTAGCCGGTATCCTGGTTGAGCCAGACATCCACATCTGCGATCTGTTCCTGCTTATCTACTAAATCGAAGAGTTTCGTCCATGAATCTGCATCTTGAAGGTGCGGTGACACGTCCACGTATCGAGAGTCCGCGCCTTTGAGATGGCTGTGCATCGTATAGCCCACGAAACTCGATCCTGCCTCTCCCTGAGAGCTTGTGTACGTCCTCGCCGCGAGGCTTGGGTAGGCTATCTGAAGCTTCCGAAGAAGCACTGCCAATGTTGCGTACTGTTGCTCTGAGAAATCCCAGTACAGCAGCGACCCGTCCGTACCGAAAGGCGACCCTGACGGCAGCCAGGTCGCCACGGGCCTTGGATCTCCCAACGCAGCTTCAAGATAAAGCGCCTCTTCAAGCGCGATCGAGATAGCCGTCGGACTGCAATCCTGACACGAGCTGAGCGTATCGTTGCAGTCGGCAAGAATGTACAAATCCCCACCCCTGCTGATGATGAAATGCGTCCCCGCGTTCCCTGGAATAGGCAGCATACAGGCGTTGAGCGCCGCGGCTAGGCGGCCCTTGTGCTCCATGCCCCTACTGAGGTTCGTCCCACTCGGGACCCAACGGACATGCTCTGAGTCGTCGTCGGACCCTATCATCGTGACGCCACTCGACTGATTCATCGTACCGAGCCACTTGCCTGCGCTCTTGTACGCATGCCACTGGTGTCCGAACGAGTGCAGGACAACTTGCTTCACTTCCCTGTCCTCTGTCGAGGACCAAGGTGTATAGCCGCCAGGCGCTATGAACGAGTAGTTAACCTGCGTCTCCGCTGGAAACCCAGAAGCACTGATCATCTTGCGACGCTGTGATTGCGCGTCTCCAGCAACTCCTGCATTCACGTAGTACGCCACCTGCTGCTCAAGATAATCCGTGAGCTGTGGAATCATGCTCAACCAGGACGCATCCGCCTCCACGTACTCGCGGATGTACGAGACCCCGCCCATGTGGTCTATAAACGTCTGTGCGACTTCGCCTGTGGTATCTTCAGTCATCTCCGCCCCGATTGGATATCTTTGAGGTCGTTGATGAACTTTCTCTTCTTGTAACTCAATTGACCCTGCGTCATGTCATACTTTTTCATGAGTTGAGTATTGTTCAGAGATGACCGGCCTTTGAACCCTACGACGTCTTCGAACATGAGCTTGTCGGCCGGCGCCAGGCCGTGATGGTAGAAGTCCACTAAGCTGTCATCGGTCGAACCTTCTTCCATGAAAGATCCTGCCGATTCGACAAGCTCGCGCCGGCTGAAAGACTTCTGGAAATCAGCTACTTTTCTCTGCGACCACCCGAGTTCGTCCGCAAGCTCATCAACCGTGGGCTCTCTACCGTGCTGATCAACCAGGTTGTTGTTTGCAACTTGGAAAGTATTATAGAGCAGCTGCTTATTCTCCGGCAGCCTCGCCACGTTCTGGTAGGGGTAGACGTCTCTTGAGAGCTTCCTGAGTCTGCTCGTGACGTGCGTCCCCACCGCGGCGCCCCTGCTTGGGTCGTACGTCTTCAAAGCTTGCACCGTGAGTAAACGACCCTTGGACTCCAAGGCCTCACGCGGGACCGCAGCGCCCCACTTCTGGACCTCGCGCTGGATCAGGGGATTCATGCGGTTCAAGAGCTCTGTCAGGTGCTGTGGATCGTTGGACACCTTCCACTGGCGCCAGAGCTCAAGGTCTTGTTGTTGCCGTTGGACCGTCATCTTAACGCCTTGGGGCTCCGTTCTTGCCGCCTGTCGCGCGAATCGTGTTTCGGTAGTCCATAAGTATCTTATCCCAATTCTGCCGCGTCTGGGGGAGACTCGACACCGCGGGAAGAAGTGACCAACTCGGTGTCCTCGGAGCGTATCCCTCACTCGCGGGACCACAATTCGCGAAATTATAAATATCTTCGTCTTTGGGGTCTCCAGGGCCTTGTCTCAACATGAAAATACGAGACCAGAACTTAGCTCCAGTCTTGTTACCTGCCGTGAGGCGACTGTAGAACGACGACTCTTCTCCTGCCACGTAACCCGCCTCAATCGCGGCCTTCAAAGACATGCCGTGCCGAAGTTCAATGTACTGCTGAAGCGTACAAACAGGACGAGCCACGTAAGACATCGCGGCATCGTAACTTCTGAAGTGTTCTTTATATGTGTCACTTGGGCGAATCTCCATGTCATCAGAATAGGCCCAAGAGGGGACGTTGTGCTCAACGTCTTCACCGTTCTCACCTATACGTACGACGTCGATGATTTTTCTGAAGTTGAACACAGAGCTGGACCCCTTGGCTGCCATCATCTTGTCTCGGCGCTTAACCGCTTCTTTCCATTCTTTCCTCGCCTCCTCGTACTGTTCTTTCGCTTCTTTCGTCTTGTCTTCTTCCGGCCTTTCCGGCTCAGGAACAGGAACGTCCATCTTCTTCAAATAGAAGACTTTACCATAGAAAGAATCAGCATAAGCCGTATCTTGAAAAATCTGAGCCACGTCAGGAATGGCCTCCGTAGGATACGTATCGTACTGCACAAACTGTGGAGCGTCACGGTTCCAAACCGTATCATCCCAACCCTGGCGTTCGTTGGCCATCGCCTCACTGATTGTCCTCTGAAACGCCGAATTAACTGTCGTCGTCATGTTAGGAGACCCTGCCGCGGCTGACATCTGATGTACAACATTAAGAATGTACCCAAACGTTGAAATGCCAGAATATTTGGAATCGAACATCACAGCAGGAAACGCGGGAACAACGTAGGGATTAAAAGCAAGAACAGCGGCGCCGATGCGAGACTCATAGCGGGCCCTGTAATACTCGTACTGAGCGTAGAGATTGAAGAGAGCACCAAGAGATTTGATCTCTTCCGCTTCCATTTGTATCTGCGCTTGTTGCGCTAAAACTGCCGCAGGGTCTACCGTCGTTTGCGTCGCGTTTTGTTCCGCCTTGATCTGACTGTTTCCTCCCGTGGTCGTCATCTCCGGCGCCGTAATAGACTTCGGAGCCGGCTGTGGTTGTGTCACAGGTTGAACTGACTGAGAATTCGAATTAAGAGTTGTATTCAGAAGAGCCTGTGCTTTATCCCAGGCCTTAACCGTATTATCTAAACGAATGATGAAATCCGGATAGGTCTTAGTAAATTCTTCCAGCGTCTTTCCGGCATCACACGCTTTTCTAACCGCTGCCCCATAACGTGAAACAAGCGCTGCCAAAACAACGTGTCCCTTCTTCACAGGTAACCCCCTGCTTGCACTATATATAAAAGTATCCCGTGTCATATCCGCGGGGGTAGCCCCATATTTTTTCATCAACCAATAAATGTGCCAAATCCCCATTGTGACACAAGCGATGGGGTCACCCACGGTAATCTCTGTGTTGTCTTTACCGACAAAACCCGTCCACCCCATCTTTTTAACCGCGGCCCGCGCCTGTGCTTCAGTCGCAGGCATGAGCTGCATAACGCCTTGTGCTCCTGTTGAGGATGTACCAACTTTAGCGTAAAAACCAGATTCCGCCATGATGCGAGCCCAAACAAAATCAATAGGAACTCCTAGCGTATCCGTACACAAAACAACCCTTGGCTTAATGTGATTACGCAACTGAAGTTTATTTCCGCTAAACGTGGTTTTATTCGCTGTATTTCCCGAAGCGGTAGTCGCTCCCCCTCCACCGCCGCCCCCTGTTGTCTCCGTCCCCATGGAGTTCCTGTACTGATCAAGCATGTAAAGCCACGGCGGCGCGTTAACCTGGCGAGAGACCGGCCCCCTGAAAAACTCTTCCGGGTAGAGCAAGAAGTTCTTGGTGTTCTGGTATTGCGCGGTTATGTATTGAGACATTCGCGCATCAACGACTGGCGGGTAGCCCTTCGTGAGCGTGCTAGTCACGAGTTGCGCTGAACTGGCGTTCGCCTTCCCTGCAATGAGATTTGAAAGAAACTGCTCTCCCAAATAAACCCGAGTAGGCTGCGGCAAATAGTTCTCTTCAAGGCTCAGAGATTGAACCATGGACGGGAAAATCACGTTGCATGTCGGCGGCAGTCCGAAATAACATTGCGGTTTAATCATGTGTGATGCAATCACGCCCTGGTATTTCTTATCAGGAGATGTCCGCACGCCCAGGAATTTATCCACCATGACCCCAGAGCCAACTTCCGCCATTGCGATCGGCGGCGCCGGAATGGTTGCAACTTCCATGAACATGGTTCCAAGCACCATGTTGAGAAGGTCCCAAACCGTACCTGACGGACCAACCGACGAGCCTAGCTGACTCTGTATAGCTTCTGTAACTTCGGTCTCCTGACAAGCCTTGATGATAGGGAAACAACCCGCCTGTGGGTTCACCATGTCTTTGTCGATATAGGGAAGGCCCACAAAGCGCCGGTACAGGTTTCGAGACATAATATACCGCGCAAAGAAATTCTTTCCTGGAGCAGATGTCGCAGCACACGGAAGCTTGTTAGGATCTGACGTCTGTGTAATATCTGCGTTCGTGAAATCCACGTCCATGAGAAGTGCTGCGAAAACGTTCCGAATGAACTGATACGGCGAGGTTATGAAAGCATTTTTATCCACAACATCCGTATCCCCCGCTAAGTCCTGCTGCGCTTTCTGTTCTGGTTTCACCGTACCCTGCATCAAACCCTGCAAAAAGAGCGATGCGGGATAATAAATCATCGACTGAGTAACAAATTCCCCCTTGGTCCCCTGCGGCGGCAAATAAGCATTAACAATATCGTCCACAGCCGAGATGTAAAACATGTTCAGTTGCTGAAGAATCTGCACCGTATCAAGAGCCATGAACCGGAGCGACCTACCGCTCGCGGAATTCGTGTAGGCCCAACCTACAATGTCGAACTCTCCCATGAGACAGAATTGAGAAGACGTGGGGTCATAAAACTCGTCCAGATAGAACACGTCGAGCTCTATACGGTCTTCGTTCCCGAGCCGTACCAGTCGCGGATCCGGCGGCATGTCCACGTTGCAGGAGGCTATTTTATTTACGCCGTATTCCACCGTGACCGTCGTCACGGGCACTTCCAGGCCGTTGAAGTAGACAAGCCACGCCGCCTGATGCGGGTAGTTGACAGTGTAGTTGTCGTAGCTTTCAGCCATCCTAGAGACTTGCCTCAATGTAAGCAACCATGAGGACAATCGCACACCGCGCGGCAACCCGCATGATAGCGCTGTTTGATTTCAGCGCAGCTGAAATCAAATCAACGTGCTGCGGCCTCGTGCCATATCTGGCAAACGTCCCAAGCACCTGCGTGTAGAACTGATCCTCGTATTTGACCTCATCGTCTATATCTAAGCTGTTTCGCTTCTCACAGACCAGGACTTCAAGCTCTTTGGCCACGGGGATAAGGCCCAGGAACATGGCTCTCAGGTTGCTGTTCATCACCCTGAGAACAACCTCACGCGTTTGTACTGCTGCGTTGTTGATATCCACAACATGAGCGAGCAGGTGTTGCCTTATTCTCTCTGCCTCCGGAATGGTCAGACACGCCTGGGACATTCTGACCTCTATATCAATCATAGGACCGCGGTGGCACTTACGGCCCGAAGGCAATAGTGGCCGACCTCCGATCTCGAATTCCCATGTATAGCCCATGTCAGTCCCACTTCACGGGCAACACGTGTGTTGCTGACTCACCAAAATCGTCAATTGCAGTCAACCGAACAAGAACACGTGCCCGAATAGGCCACAGCGCCGTCTTTTGAATATAGAAACGTATCCTCTGACTGTCGGGACGACAGACCTTACTGTTCGTACCGTTGTATGGAGCAACAAAAACACTCCCTGCATACGCCGTCGCGTATGTCAAACCGGAATTCTCGCTGATTTCCACAAGACAGTCTGCCTCCCGTATAAAACTGGAGAAACAATATGTATCAAACTTCAAGAAAACATCTTGTGGATTATTGCGAGAAAAATCCGGCGGCTCCGATATCTCGAAACGAGGCTCGTACGCACTGTACGCGTTTCCATAAACCGACCGGCCACATGCATCTATTCCTAGTCCCATACTGGCTCCTACTACAGGCCCCCGCCCCCAAAACCTGCATTATCTCTATTCTCAATCTCAACCGCATGCTCCGACGGAGCCGTAGCCGTAGGCAGTACATACGGCTGTTCTGGTGCTTCTGGCGGCGCCGCAGGTGGCGTCTGATTCACTTGAGTCTGCGCCCCACTACCCATCGGAGAAGCGCCCCCCATATCATCATCCACGCGGCCTTGAAGTTTCTTGTAACTCTCGTTGGGGTTATACCCCGTGGGCCAGAAAGACATGTAGTCCGAAGGAACTGTTGTATCCATCATGACATCCGTAGGGGGCTCTAATCCCCCGTACAAGAAGTGAATCTTGCGGACCAGCATGTTGAAAGAGAACGGGACAACAATCTCCACATCTCCAGTCAATGACCAGTTGAGATTAAGAAGAGACCCTGACACGGCAATCGAATCGTACCGGAGATAGAAGAGCACACCGCGTCGGGCAAGCTGCGAACCACGTCCCAGGCTTTGATAAAGTCGCAGCATGTTGATCGCCCAGTCATCCTGGAACGTGTTCATGAGAGAGCCGCTATATTGGAAGATAGGTGCGCTCTGTCCGAAGAAGAAGGCAACGTAGTTATCCGAGAGAGTCTCTACAACCTGGTACTTCTCGTTCAATGAGTGGTTGGCTTGTTGCAGGAGAAAATCTATGTAACCATATCCCCCAAGAGGCGACCCATCTTTATCCGTACCGCCCGCCAGAACGCTGGCAATCGCTTTTACCGCTTGATTATCCTGCTCCTGAAGAAGGGCATCATATGCGTTCTGGCTGGCAACCTGTATATACATCCGCGCCGTCGTCGCAGTAAACTCATGATTCAACTGCGGGAAGTAACGGACATATTTGGGGGTGCTTCTTGGAAATGCAGAACGTATCCCAAAACGGCTTGGGTGTGTGTTGTACGATTGGGGCCCTGGACCCGTAAGCCCCTCCTGTTGGTGAATCAAGTCATATTGACTCTGTTCGAATGGTCCTTCGAATGTCCACTTATCCGGCATAGCCTATTGCCTCGGTACGAACATAACGTCCATCCCGTACTCGTGCACCGTAATGGTTCCTGTCTCGTTTACAACCTTGAACGCCAAACCGACGATATCCGGCAGGTTGAGAACAATATCATCCGTATTTCTCGACCTGAGATTGTGCACAATCACGTCGTTGATATACCTGACAAGATCTTCCGCTCGCGGAGGAATTCGTTTAGAACGTGGGTTGAGATTAGCGGTCATGGTTGTGTTTTAGCTCCTTCAAGAGCTGACTTGATTGTGTCACTCTCCATGGCAGCACGCAACGCTTTGGCCCCCTCCACGAAGTCTGATGCGCCATCTTTAAACTTATCAAATCCCGCGTCTTTGAGGCTGGCTGCAACCTCTTCTAGAGCTTTCGCTGATGCCTCGTTTTGAGCCGCGCCTTCTCCTTCGGCTTGACCTAGGGCCTCTGTGGTAGTACCTGGACCAAATCCCTCGGATAGAGAGGCCATGGCTTGCCGCATGAGCCCCTCCTTGGCCGTTCCGGTTGCACCCTGAGCTGCCAAGAGTTGTTTAACTAAGTCCCCCTTACCCATCCCCCCAAGTTTAGCCAAATTATCTTGAGTAGTGAGCGTCGCCACTTTCTGTTCATCAGTCATGTCGCCCAATCCGGCGACTCCCAATGCTTTTCCTAGTCGATTGGCGCCCACTGCAATCGATCCTACAGCGCCTTCTGCTTGCTTGGTCTCGCTGTATGACCCAATCTGTCCTGCGGAAGCCTTACTGGCAAAAACCCCGAGTGCGGTTTTCCCTTTATCACTAAGCGTACTAAACCGCTGCGAACCCGCAGCTTCGAATTCCGCTTGCGTCTTGTATTGCCCTAGCGCCTTGGCCCTTTCCCAAATCGCCTTCTGTTTTGCCATATCCCCCGTAGCCGCCTGATACGCGATACCCAAAAATTCGGATTCTGAGTATCCCTTGGCTTTACTGCGTATTTCATTCGCTCCAATGTCTCCTTCTTTCCCCCAACCTGCCATCTCTTCATAGCCCCGAGAAGTTGCAGCCAATGTATCTTGTAACGCTTTCCCGCTCGCGCCCCCACTAAGCCGCTCAAAAGATGACTCCTCCATCTTTTTGAACGCGGGAGCCGTTGCTGCACCTCCGAACTGCTTAGCTGTGTTGATCACATCGCCTTGGTACTGCTGCATCGATCCATCATCAATCATTCCCTTGAGGGCCGCCTTTGTTTGTTCAGCATTAAGCCCTGCTCTCTTTAAACCTATCGCAACAGCATTGTAAACATCGTCTCCCCCGATCTGTCCATCCGCCCCCATAACGTTCAAACGGTCTTTGGCGATTTTGACAAGTTCAGAAGCAGCAGCACTTTTTGCCGCGTAGATTTTATCCTCACTAACTCCCGACCCCTTGGCCGCTGCCCCGACTGACCTACCAATCGTGGCCGCAGTTACATTGCGGCTTGCTCGGAGCATCTTGATATTAGCTTGAGCCTTTACGTCCGCACCCTTCTCCCAAGCAGCACGTTCTGTAGCGGACATCCTATCCAATATCTGCGTAGCCTGAAAACCAGTCTGACCCATGACATCCAAGCCCACACTGGCAAGGCCTAATCCTGCACCAACTGCCGTTCCCACTCCCGGCACAAAAGATACGACCGCCCCACCAATCCCCAGAACAGCACCACCAAATGCCGCGCTCTCTTCTGCTCGGATTGCCGCGTTACCTAACTCGGTGTTATTCAACATAAGAGTATTCTGGTTACGCAGCCAACTTGACTCCCCCTGCCCCGCACCGGCTCGTCCTCTCCCCATCGCTCTATCAAGGCCTCCGCCCACATACGCTTTCATTATATTGCGTCTTTGCGCTTCACTCTCAATCCCCGCCAGCGCAGACACGCGTTCAACTCTTTCCCCGTTCTTTCGAGCCCCAACGTCTTCCATGTACCGGAATAGTGAATTGCGCCCGAATGCTGTAGCCGCGTCACTCAAAGCATTTCCGATTGAACCCCCACCCGTAAACACTCCCCGGTCCGACGTAGAAATACCAAGCTTCATCCCGATAATATCCAGCGTCCCAGGCGCCGCACCCATGATGTCCGCGCGCTGACGCGCCGCAATCTCTTGGTTTTCCCGCCGCATCATCCTAGCCTGCGCTCTGAAACTCTCCGGATTGCGGGCCTCCATCATCATCTGCTCGGCGACTTCGTCTCCGTACATCGCCCGCGCACCTACTGTGAACGCCGCGGTGCCATGGAGTCCCAGCGTCTGCCCCGTCTGCTGCGCCATCTTAAAGCGCATCGCCATCTGTTGGGCCGGAGACATTGCCCGTGCCGCATCGTCCTGCATGAAGCGCTGCCGGAGCTGGTACTCCGCAAGCGCCCCTACACCTCCCTGCGCCACCGCCTGGCCCATGTTCTGGACCGCCCCCATGACCATCCCCGCGGCGCCCATACCTCCCTGGCCGCCCCCTGCGGCCTGTGCCAGGTTCCCGTAGTTGACGTTCCACCCCTGGGCCCCGTAGCTGCCTATGGCCGCCCCGAAGAGGGGCATGGACATCATGGCAGCCCCTGCCTGCACGTTTCTCTGTGCTACGCCCTGGACGCCCCCAAGCATGGAGAGCTCCCTGATATTAAACGCACCGGACGCAACGGCCTGGCGAGCTGCCGCTAGAGAGTAATTGCCTGCTTCGAACCCAGCACCGGCAGAGAGACCCATCCCTGAATAGGTCATGGCGCCAGGCATGCCGCCCATCGCTTGGAGACCCTGAATTGAAGTGCCGGCGGCGCGAGCGAACGTCTTCATATTCTGCGCTGCCCGCTCCATCTCAGGGACGGACATCCCGTACGCGCGCATCTGCCCCATCTCGCGGATGACGCTCGTGACGTCCGGATCCCCCGTGAGCTGCATAAAGCGCCGGACGGTCCGCGCTACCTGCCTGAGGTTGGTCCGGACCGCGTCGACACTCTGGTCCATGTCCATGAGACCTGCGCGCCCTGAAGTCTCCGTCATGCGCATCAAGTCTTCGCGGTTGAACTGGCCTCCCGTTTCGGCCCTGAATGATCGGTCACTCGCCAAAGAGCGGATCTGTGTCGCCATGTCCTGCGCGGCCGTCCTAGAGAACCCCGCACCCTGTTGGTGCATCTGAGGACCGGCAACGACCCACTGCTGCGACATACGTTGGAGAGACGCACCCATCCCATGTACTTCAAGGGAGGGACGCATGGGCATCATCGCCATATCCCCCGCACCGCCGGCAAAACCACTGAACCCCGCGGCAAGTCCACCGCCAACCATGCCCGCCAATCCACCTAGAGGCCCGAACACGCCTCCTACCTTCGCTCCCGCAAAAGCTCCAGCGCCAATCCCCGCAGCCATCCCCATCGCCCGCGGCGTCTGCGCCACCATCGAGTAGATCTTGTCCGCCCTGTACTCGCGTTGCTGGAGCTCCCTGTCCCACGCTGTTTGGAACATGGGAGACGGAAGCTGAGGCGTAATACCTCCACCCCAAAACGGCGCAACCTGCTGGGGCGGAATCGCAGCCATCTGCTGTTGCGGAGGAGGTCTGAACATGCCCGTCGAAGGTGGCGTCATCATGAGAGGAGAGGGCATGCCCTGATACCCTCCCCCTCCAGACAGCGCCTGCGCAATGTACGGATTATACGACTGCTGCGATTGCGCCATCTGAAACTGGTTCTGAAATTGCTGGCCAAAGACCCCCAACGGCGTGGCTGCCGGAAGCCGTGTCATCGCCGCACCCGCCGCGAGCTGCTGACTCGCCTGTGTCTGCATCTGCTGCGCCGCCATCGCCGGAGGAATGATCATCAGTTGCGGTGGCGCACCACCTCCAGGCGTGAGCCCCAGATTCATCTGCATCGAATTCAGGGTGTCTCGATCGTAGGCCATTTACTGCTTCTTTTTCTTTTTAGCTTTCCTGGCCTTCTCCAGGGCATTTCGTCGGAACGTGCTGAGCTCTTCATCGGAAACAGTCAGCGCCGCGACTTTTCGCATGAGGCGTGTCTCTTCTGCGACTTTGGACATCTCCCTTTCAGCTATGACCTTGCTGATAGTAGTATACCGCGGATTGTACCGAAGTTGGAAGAGCTCCTCGCGGTACTCCTCAAGCAACATCGTCAAGGTCTTGCCGTCTACTCCGGCCCCTGCCGCGAGCAACCGACCAAACAGCGAGACCATCGCGAACTGCGCGTTACGCTCGCGGATGATTACTTCGGACAGCAATCTTTCTTGAAAAGACCCCGATGTCGGCAACGGGGCGTTATGTAGGAAGGCGTATGCCCGAACGTGCCCCGTCGCCGAATTCAAAAATCCTGGGGGGCCCCATCAGCGAAGACCTTCGCCATCTTGTTATCAAAGTCATAGACGAGCTTCATGAGCCTCCCGACAACCAGCGCATTCCGCATTTCGATAAACAGCATTCGCACATCAAACGCCGTCTCTGCAAGTTTTTCATCTTCGGGAAAGTCGAACTCTTTGTCCCCGTACTTGACCAGAGATGCCGCAAGATTGTGTCGAGCAATAACGTCTTGGATGCTCGCCTGATACGCAGGATTCTCCGCAGTCATGAACCGGTGCAGCCGCACCGTATCGTGGTAACTCCTAGTTCTGAGAGTCACCGGAAGGCTCTGGATGTGAAACGTCTCCTGGTAGCAGTTATCGATAAGAATCTCTTCCATGATTCGCCGCGCATCTGCGAGGGTCAACCCCACAGACGCCAAACCGCCTTCATACGTTTCGGCAACGCCCTCAGGGGTACCCGCTTTGACCATGGGGTCAAGAATCTCTTTGTCGATAACCTCCATCGTCTCTGCGAGCTTCTTGTCGTCTTCAGATTTCTCCGACACAGGCTTAGAGGCACCGCGTGCTGCATTCTGCTGCGGCCCTTTGAACTGCCCTATGAGGGGGGCACCCGAATTGGGTTCAGTCATTCGATTTTCTCCTTGTTAACGTCGAGCGGTTAAGTCAAGTTTTACCTATTCTCGTGGTAAAAGCAAGAGACAACCAAGGAGGAATCGCGTGAATCTTGTCGAAAAGATAGAAACCTGTAAAAAGTGTCCTGAGCTATTAGGGCGAAAAAATGCCGTTATCGGAGAAGGCGCTGTCCCCGCTGCCTGTGTATTCCTGGGGGAGGGCCCTGGTGAGAAAGAAGACAACACGGGACGGCCATTCGTAGGGCGCTCCGGAAAACTCCTGAGAGCGTGCATGGCGCATGCTCATTTCAACATGAAAGACTACCACATCTTAAACTGCATCAAGTGCCGGCCACCCGAAAACAGGAATCCAACTGCTGAAGAACTGGAGAATTGCCGGCCATTCTTAATCAAACAACTCGCAGTGCTAAAACCGCGGGTGATCGTCGCCTTGGGCAAGTTCGCCCAAGCGTTCATCCTGGAACAGGACCCTGAGGATATTACGGTCAGCGCCAACGCGGGCAGTCTCATCCAGTACAACACGACAACGAAAGCACTGCTCACGTTCCACCCGTCATTCGTTTCCAGGCATGAATTCGACGAGGTATACTTCCGGTTCTTGAAACACATCAGCAGGGCTTACAAGCTCAGTCAGGGAAAGAAATGATTTGCAAAGACTGTGGCATCGTCCTGCCCTGGAACGGCGCCAAAGAAATCAAGTTATGCACCGTCTGCCGAAAGCCTTTCAGCACAACCGCGGATGACGTCTTCAGGGACGGCAAGTTCAGCATCTGCAAAGAGAAAAGAGAAGGGCAGTACCGGATGGCGCTTGATATAGAAAGTACCATCGCTAACAACGAAACACTACTCGCCGAGGGTGGAACAGGCATCGGGAAGAGCTTCGGCTATCTCGTACCAGGCATTCTCTCCGGCAAGCGCCTGGTCATCGCCACCGCCAAAAAAACACTCCAGAACCAGCTCTTTGAGAAGGACCTGCCGCTACTGAGAGAGAAGATGCCCTACATTCCAGCGCCCGAACGACTGGATCTTCGTGAGGTTGGAGACGAGAGACTAACCCTTGAAACTCTCGACGCCGAAACGGACGGCAAGTTCAACTTTATTAACATCAAGGGCAAGGCTAACTACTTATGCCCCGACTTGATCTTAGGAGCACTCGCGAAAGTTAAGTTCCCGAAAGAAGAACGTACTGCGCTGTCAAATCGCCTGACGCAAATCACCCAAGGCGTCAAGTACGGCCACCTTCACACTTGGGCCGAACGCTCTGACTTTCTGGAGCTTGCTGCCTTCTTCCCCGACATCTCTGTGGAGAATTGCCCCAATTCCAGTTGCAAATTCAAGTGCCGTCCACGTGCCCAGAACTTTAACATCATTGTGACCAACCATCACGTCTTAGCCTATCAACTCCGGTATGGTGAAAAGGTCTTAGGCAAATTCGACGTGCTGATCGTTGACGAGGCACACCACTTCGAAGATGCCGTGCGTTCGGCCTACACGGACACAGTCGGAGTGAACTACTTCAAGAAGTCCCTGAAAGTCCTGAGAGAAGATGCTGATTTAGAAAACATGCTTGAGGATTTAGGGGGCACCTCCGCAACCACACTTCAGGATACTCTCAAGCCCCTACAGGCCCGCTTAACAGAGCTCGCCAAGTACGCCCGCGAGTACATGGACCAGGCATCCAAAGTCATTGACCAGGACAAACTCCGCGAGGTCGCTACATCGTTGTTGATCGACTATGGCACAGAGCTAAAAGAGGCAGAACTCCTCTTCACGAACGTCGGAAAAAGGATGTTCACGACCATGGCGGGAGATTACGATAAAGCCCACGTCTCCCACGGGGTAAGCAAGATTACGAAAATCGCCTCGAAGGTCACCGCGCTCAACTTGCTTGTGATGCAGCTGAAAGAGCCGGATCCTGAGAAGCAATTCGTGCTGCTCTACGAAGAGCGGAACAATGAGCAGTACATCATCAGAACACCCATTGAGATAGGGCCCCTCGTACAGGGGGCACTTGAGAAAATCCCGACGAAGATCTTCGTCTCGGCAACGCTCGCCGTTAACAAGAGTTTTGACTATTTCAAGAAGCGGACGGGGCTTGATCTGCCCCCGCTTCCACGTGTGCTCGTAACCCCGCGTAGTCAAACCACCGTCCAACTAGACAAAAACAACATCACCGAACGCTTCTATGAAAGCCCCTTCGACTACAAGAAGCAGGCAAAGCTCTACACGCCGCACCACACGTACAACGAGCCAATACCAAACCCGTCCGACACGGGGAACAGGGAGAAGTGGTTCAGTGCCATCTCCAAAGAAGTGCTGAGACTGTGCAAGCACTCTGACGGCGATGCATTTGTACTTTTTACGGCACGGACAGACCTGAAAGAGATCGCGGCCCGGACTGCCCCTTACTTCGAGCAGTACGGCCTCAACTTACTCGTACAACAGGAAGAAGGCGCAGAAGAGCTCTTAGACCGGTATCGAGACACCGACAAGAGCGTCCTCTTCGGTCTGAAGAGCTTCTGGGAAGGCATCGATGTCGTGGGGGAGAAGCTGCGACTCGTTATCATTCCAAAGTTGCCTTTTCCCAACCAGTCCGATGCTGTTATCAAAGAACTCGTAAAGAGAGCAGGAAAGAACTGGTTTCAAGAAGTCTACGTGCCAAAAATGCTCTTTGACCTGAGACAGGGGACAGGGCGGCTTATTCGGTCAACTACAGATAGAGGTATCATCGCAATTCTTGACACGCGCATCTGGACCGGCACGTCCGACGCCTCGAAACATGCCACAAAGTGGGAGACCTTGGAGAAAAGAATCGCCGATAACAAGCCCTACGCACCAGCGGGTTACGGGAAAATGGTTGTTTTGTCTTTAGGCTTTGAAAATGTTGTTGACAACATTAATGTGGCTGTTAAAGTCCTTAAAGAAGCTGTTAACAGGTGTTAACAGACGTTAACCTCTCAAAAGGAGAAATCAAATGCCGAGACAAGCAGGATCCAAGGTCGTCCCGTGCCCGAAGCCCAAGTGCGAAGGCAGAATCGTCGCCATGCTGGGGAAGACCGGCGCGTGCAAACACTGTGGCACGCAGGTCAAGGTCACGAAGAAGTACTTGGCCGAGTTGGGCAAGTAGGGGAAAGTGATTCCGCCGTCACGTCGGCGGAATCACTTCTTTTTTACCCATGACAGTAGAACGCGCCCGCGTCGATTCAACCGTGTGTACGCGCTGCCGCAAAAGATTCCAGAAAGGGGATCGAATTGCGCAGGCGTTCATTATCGACAGTGTCGGGGTCCATCCACTGAATCTCGCCGCCCTCGGGGCGTTCTTCAGTGAGGAGTTCGAACTGGTCCATGTTGACTGCCGTGACCCTGACCTCACGAAAGGCATGCTGCCATGAATCAACCTGGAATCATCAACCCATTCGTCGAGCCGGAGCCTGAAAAGGACAACCCCAAGCTCCTCGATAAAAACCCAGAGCCGGAAGAACCACCGGACAACATGAACGCCAAACTCGATGGAGACTCATTCGGCCTCAGTTTCGACCATGTCGATGAGGACACGGATCTGAGTGACCGGCTCGCCAAGCTTCTTTACGACGTAAATGAGCGCTTTTCAGGAGAACTGCGAGAATGTGGTATAAAGATACTGCGCCCAACGATTGCCTATATCACTGAACCGGGCGAAATGGTCCTGCGTGCCAAGTCCGCTGTTATCGTAGTGGCAACAGGCGAAACCCTGAATGAAACAGTCGCATTCCGGCGAATCAGTCACGCATTGCATATGCTGCCCATCAAGGAAACCTTGAAGAAACATAACGCAACGCTCCACGTGAGAGGATAATAACATGGCAACGAAACCCTGCGGAGAGTGCAAGCACTACTGGGCGATGCGAAAGACCGAGAGAAATAAGGTCCCGCGTAAGCTTCACAGTGGTCCGTGTCTGAAGCGTTCAGTCTACCCGAGCAACCGCGTCGGAGACGTTGTCTTTCCTCCTGGCGCAATCCTAGAGAACTTGCCGAATATGCGGGCAAAGATCTTCATGGTCCACGAAGACCAGGTTATGACGACGTGTCCCTGGTGGAACAAAAAGGCGGAGGAAGAGAAATGACAAAAGAGATGATTTCCGTACCTGATGGCAGGGGCGGCTGGAAAGAAGTCGAAGCTGAAAAAGTTCCAGGAAGCAAACAGAATCCGGAGAAGACAGCACACGCCATGGCCAAAGCACAGGAAGAGGACTTCTTCAAGCGCGTCGGCGCCTGCACACAGTCCATCAACGAGTTCGTGCGCCTCTACGCCCAAGACCATGGACTCACTGCGGAAGAAATTGCCGCCGCCGTTTACCTGGAGAATTGCAACAACCGGCACTTCTTCCCTGATGGTCTCGCCAAATTCGACAAAATCTGCCAGGACGTTTGGGCCTGGTTTCAGGAAAACGTACGCAAGGCCTAGCTTCTTTATCTTATCTCGTCTCGTACTTCTCACGAAGTAACCGAAATCTATTTGCATTAACGTGCAGAGAGTGTCAAACTCAACTCTCAACCCACACAAAAAGAAGGAGGCAGACGTTTACACAAGACGCATCACTCGACGAAAGTCGAAAGGAGGTTTTTAAGATGCAAACCGCAACAGCACTACTTATTGCCGCGGTCTTGATGATGGTTCTCGGTGCCTTGACCGTACTGGCTAACGAGAAGGATTCCCCCGATTCTCCGTCAAGACTCGCCCCCGAAGAACAAACACAACTGGACTCAGTTATCGAGAAGGTGAGTGAAATTGAGTCCGTAGAAGAACCTGGAAACGATATCGAAGCAGAAGAAGTAATCCCACCCCTCGTCTTTTCCGCTCTGCCGCCGACAACCGTCACGCTCAATACCGTATGGGAAAAATCCCCAGACAACATGTCACTCAGTGACCGATTGATTAAGGCAGTACTCCGGTCTCGTACGCTGCCTGGTGAAAAAGGCAAAAAGCCTCAGTTCTACTGGGAGCGTTGTGGGGTACCTGTCCCTAAAGAACAAATGGTCATACAGGCCGCAGAGTGGGTAGCAACCTACCTAGTCGCCCTGGACGAAGTCAAAAAACAAACAGGGATTTGGCTCCCAACATGGGGGGCCATCGCGTGCATGTTAAATGAGGGCGGAGCCAATGAATGCGGCCTGAACTTCGAAGCTAGGAAGTGGGCCAGTGAACATGAAAGCAAAATGCTGATTACTGAAACCTGGCACGGGAGAACAGTGAAGAGAAAAGTCCTGAAGAAAGTTGTCGATAAATTCCGGCAGAGCTATACACAGGATACAGTCTGGGACATTGTCACACATCCCGACTACAAGAACGCCAAGGTCCAAGTAAAGGGAAAAGACGGACAGCTTAAGTGGAAAAGCCTTGGTAACAAGTTCGACGGCGGAGCATGGCAAATGCGCTACAGTATGAAGACTATGACGCGGGAGCGCTTCAATGCTCTTACCAGTTTATACCCAGGTGTTTACTTGGGTGCACGAGAGATGGCGCGGAGGGCGCTTTCCTACATGCCCCGATTCCGCGCAAAAGAACCCCATCCCCGGCCCTGGATGCTCTGGCCGGGGTGGAACCCTTTCTCAACTACAGCTTGGACTTACGACACCAAGATCACGATGGTAGCGCGTTATCTTGGAGCACGTCGTGATGAAATTGAAAAAGGAGCTCTTCCTGTTTTACGGATGAATAATTCAAAACGAGAGAGTCACCTAGTCAGCGCACAACAATAGAAGGAGAAGAAATGTCAGACCAAAAACTGGTCGGTTACGTTGAAACCGACTCAGGAAGTCTTTTTATCGTGGACGGAGTCTGGAAAGAATCCATTCCCACAGTCTTTCAAAAGAGTCTTCTCTTCGAAGACGCACTCATCGATGAGAAGAAGAATGTTCTTCCCATCTACTTGATCCAGAATCAAGGTAAGCGCTTCTTGCTTATCGCACTTGACGACGGCCTAGTCTCAGCTGAGCGGGCCTTGGAAGTCGACGTCGAAGACCCTGTCATACTCCCAGAGCCTCCGCCGCCTCCTGCTCCTGAAGAAGCTGAAGAGGAAGATGAAAACGAGGAGAACGAAGATGGAGAATAGTTACGTACTGGGAATCTGCGGTCATGCCGGCGCTGGAAAAGACATGGTCGCGGATTATCTCGTGAAAGAATTCGGCTTCGTGCGTATGGCTCTGGCCGACCCCATCAAAGAGATGGCGCACATCTACTTCCACGTACCGTTGGATCAACTGCAACGCTCTGATAAACCCCAAGAAGTCCGGTGGCTGCTCCAACAACTCGGTACAGAAATTGGTCGCGTATATGACCCAAGCATCTGGATTAAAACCCTGTGCGACCGGATACAAACCTCACCAAGGCCGCGTATAGTGGTCACCGACGTACGTTTCCCGAACGAAGCAGAGGCACTTGTCACAGGTCTCGGGGCCGATTTGATTCTCATCCGTCGTCAGAACAACCCCAACAAGGGCACTGAGATGATGAATCACGCAAGCGAGACCTCCATCGAGAAGATCCCGTTCGACCTATTCCGCACCGCTTTTATCAACCTTGAAGGACAGAAAGACGACCTGCTCCACACCATAGCCATCAACGTGAAAGGCTGGTTACTATGCCACAATTCCCAGACAACCCAAGAGTAGGGGATGTCGTTCAAGTTTCTCCCAACGAGGAACACGGCGTCATCACTCAAATCAAACTGAATGGTGAGTGGGTAAAAGACGTAGACGGTTACGGTGAAGCACAAACAATCAGCCGCATCCCGACATCCGAGCGTAAATTCATTCTCAAAAATGTCTCCTTCAATATGAAACTATCCAAGGGAAAAGAGGTCGGAGTAAGGGTAATACACTTTCCAATCGACAGTTACGTCTTCATAGAAGACTGCGGTTGGACCCCGAAAGACCTAGGAGACCCCATTATTGCTTTTGACCGAATTGGCGTTGTTTTAGGAGAACCAGCCTTGACGTTAAGCGCTGGAGTCGCGTATAACATCTTTAACGAAGTCTGCGTTGATTTGCCCCCACAAGAAGAAGAGGAGAAAAAAAATGAGCAGCCGTAGGCCTGGACCAGGAATGCCCGGACTCCCTCCCGGGGTCACTCCCGAGATGATGCAAAAAATGATGCGTCGGATGCCTCCTGGTGGGGCACCGATGGGTGGGATGCCTGGACAAGCGCCACAGCAAGCACCCGGGAAAGAACAATTCAACCCACTCCCTGACGGCAAAGGCGCCATTCAGATTCTGAAGGCACACTCGGGCTGCTTAATGCCGAGAGAGGCAGCTACCCTGAATGCCCTTCTGACAAAGGCGCAGGAAGCACCGAACACATCCCTGCGAGAGGGCGAGCTTGATGCTGCCATGGCCGAAGCTATCACACTCGTATTCCGGTCCGACCGTGAATGCGAAAAGCAGATGGCAACGCGTACTGCGGGACTCTTCAACGAAGAACCAGAGTTGAAAGACCTCTCTGAAAAGATCGACATACTCTTTAAAGATCTGCACGAACTTGAAGACACCATCAAGAGAAAAGCCGAACTGTTCAACAGCCTCTCTCAACAGCGCTGGGAAAAGAGCATAAAAGCCTTTGGCTTGAACATCCAAGAACGTTTCTACAGAATCGATACTGTGGGCAGAACGGTCCAACAGGTCGACCTGAAGTGCGAAACCTGCCAAGGCATCAAAATGCTGAAGGACGCGCGGCAAAAACTCGCTCACATTCTCATTGCCGTCCAGACCGAAGCAACAGGAGCTGTTGTCGAACCCTTGAAAGAGGAAAAGATCGATGGAAAAGAAGAAGTTGCCGGACGCGGTACTGATGCTGGACCTGGCGATCGAGCGCCTGAAGGAACTCCGGAAAGCGGCGGAGAAACAGCCTGAGTACATCAATGTGAAGTATTCGGTCAGTAGGGGTCTCGAATATGACATCGAACTGGGAATCGTCGTAAAGAAAAACCCGGAAGTAACAAATATCGAAATACAGCAATTCACCTCGGTGACTTGCTAACCAAGGAGGAACCCATGACAAAAGTAGAAAAAAAAGAACTGATGAACGACGTGTTCGAGAAGGGGTGGAAGCAAAGCAAGAAATTCATCGCATTCTTCCTGACAGATGCCATGCTCGCCGCAATGGCGATCATCGCGCTCGTCAAGCAGAGCGAAATCGGCTGGCCCCTCTCGGCCTTCATGGTTGGCATCGTCTTCGTCATGGGATTCGTCGCCGTGTCTTTCAACAGCCGGCAGGCGGACGTCGACAAGTTCGTACGTATGGCTGCCCTGAACTACAAGCAGCCCGAAGCAACTCCCACCCCGACAGCGGAAATAACCGCGGGAGTATCAGAAAGATAGTCATGCTGACGAACGGCCAATACAAGATACAGAGTCCGACAGGCAGGACCAACGAGGTCCTTCTTTTTGGTCCTGAGGGCAAGCTGGTCGGAATGGTCAAGCGCCTGACCCTAATCGCTGACGTTACCAATCCAGATGTCCGTGGAACCGTCGAGCTACATGATGGTAGCAACCACCAACTCCTGCGCGTCACCTTCTCCGCCAAGGGCATTATCATCGACGGCGAGCCAAAAAAAGAGCCCGAGGGGGCTTCGAAACAGACTGATCTAGATGATTTGTTGCCCAAGCGCCAAAGTCACTCGGCCGGCTGAAGCTGTGTAGCGTACTCGGCCGCATTGTAGAAGATGTCTTCTCCACCATCGATATACAACACATCAACCCCGTCGAACACCCAGCGAGCACAAGGAGCCTTGAGCCTATGGCCTGTCGCACGGCCCCTAAGTTCCCCTCCTGGCGCGAGGTACGCTAGAGCATAATGCGTCACACCGCCTATCTGCCCGCGCAGACTGTGCTGCACGAAACAATCCGCCACGATCTGTGCCCTCTCTTGGACGCTGATTACCGCGTCCCCGTGGTAGCCAGACGGCAGTGACGCAAGCACGAGCGCCGTGTGCGTATCGTTCTCAAACTCGTTGACCAAGAAGACGCGATCCCGCCATGGTGCCCTCTTACCCTTATCCTCCCCCTCAACTGGCGGCCTCGGCTTGGCGTGCATGACTGACGCAGCATCGATGAATGCGCGCTTGAAGCGCATTCCCGGGATGTCACGAGACGCGTATTGCGGCGGGGTCTGCTTACCGAGTGTCACGCGCACGTGCTTTCCCAACTCGTTGCCCACAGGCACGAACTCATACGGATCGGTCATGAGGACGATTCCCTGCGAAACGTTCGTGAAACATTTGGCCATAGCTCTTCCTCCTTGCGCGGCGTAACGCAGCGCGGTTCAACGGATTCTTTTCTTGTACCGAGAACTCTACGAATTTTCTTGCGAGGTCTTCTCTGTCATTGCGGCACAGGCCGGACAACAGTTCGGGGGAATACCTTGACAATCAGGAGACCCGAAACGGCAAACCTTCGGGCGCTCTGCGGCGATAGGATCATCAGCGGCAAGTGCTTCGAGCTCTTTCACGAGCTCCGACTTCGCGATGCCAAGTTTGTCTTCAATCTTGCCAAGCCTATCCTCAATCTCCTGGAGGGACGTCGAGAACTCCCCAACAAGTTTCTTGTTGAGGTCTTGCAGGTACATGTTCCCGTTGTTCAACTCGACAATGGCTTTTTCGTATTGGTCCTTGTTCGGCAGGTTCTTCGCCATGACTTCTGTGAACTGCGGGAGCATCGCCGTCATGAGCTTCTGGTAGTCAACCTCGATTGTCGGGCCCCTCTTCTTCCGGTTGATTTGTCTCTCAGGGTTTGTCATCTTTTTCTCCTTTTGAAAAAGGGTAAGCGGCACCGCTCGTCGCAAGGGGGCGGGAGGTCAAATCGTGTCGTCACATCTACCAACGTTCTAGACCGCCAGGATGTTGACTTAACGCTCGTTACCTCCGGCCACCCCGCGGGGACTTACCCTCCCCTGGGCGCAGTGCCTTATCAGAAGCAGCTCTGTAACAAGCCGCATCTCTACGCTAGCGCGTGTTGAACTTTTCCTCAAGGTCTTTTGCAGATGCCGTGGCGTAACACGTAGCACAGACTGGCGTCTCGGATTCTACTTCACGACGTTCACGGCCTGTATCTTGATTCGTCAATGTCCGCATTTTCACGATCTTCTTCATTGTCGTTCCTGTCGGCTGCGGTGTCCCACACAGTTTGCATTTATAACTCATGGCCGTTTGCTCCTCTTCTGACAGGAACGGCAAGTCACTTCTCGCCCATCCTCCGAAAACTTCGGATTGATTTGTGCCGAGTTACACAGCGGCTTTCCTACCTCCGTACTCTTCCTGAAGTGAACAAGGCCTGGATACTGGTCACTGACGTGTTTCTTCTCTTCCATCCTGTAGTCTCCTTCCGTAAAGGTCAAACGCCTTGAAAATTCCTGCGAAGACGCCCTCATACATCATGTGCTGCTGGTGTCCTTGAATAAACAGTACTCGCAAATCAGTATCGAGAAGCCTGCTAGCTACCTCAACACGCTGCCGCCATGCTATATGCTTATTAAGCTCAAAGCGCATGTCTTTTTGACGGCGGTATACCAAAGCAACAACGGCATTCAAGACCAAGAAAGCAACTGCAAGCAGAATTACCCAATAAACCAACATGTTCAGTCCTCCTCCTCTTCCTCCTCATCACCAACAAGGCTAATCAATCCCGCTATCAGCGCGTTCTCTGCACCGATAACGGTGTTCTGTTCGCACTCAGGACAGCCGTATCCCTCCGCATCCGGTTCCGTACAATCCCGCGTGAACTCTTTGCAATTCGTGCACCAGCCTGTGTAACTGTCCGTGGCATCCAGGTAGTCCGACTCTGCGACTTTCGTTGCTGGCATGTTCTCTATTCCTCCACTGTTGATACAACGTCAAAATCAACGAGATCCGTATTTTCGATTGTTATTCCCGGCGACATAGACTGTACCGCATAATCAAATTCGTTAACTATCCCATTCAATACCCCAATGAAATCTTCCTCGGCTGGCCAAGGATACGAATCTGCAATACCGACGTCTACCTCTATCGTCAAGTGTACGTGCGCTCTCTTCATCCTTCACCCCACCTCTTGTTTGATCTCTATGCTACACTTCCTATAGCAAGGAGGTGCAACATGGATTCGTTGCAGGCTCTGTTCGACCATGACTGCGAAGTTCTCGAAGTGAAATACGGCTGCACCATAACGACAAAGGCGCGACACCGCTGGTTCTGGAAGATCCTCGACAACATCTTCTATGTGCTGCGGGGCTTCAAGAAGAGCGACTTCATGGACCGCGCAACAACCATCGGCGGCGTTATCGCCTTCCCCGAGAAGACGAAACTTTACGCCGTAAATCCGGTTGAGTACGTCACCCTGAAACACGAAGCAGTACACATCAAACAACAGGCGAGGTTCGGACTCGGGGACGCCTGGGCCGGAGCATGGCTCTTTTTGTTGCTCTATTTATTTGTACCACTCCCCGCGCTTCTTTCGTGGTTCAGATTCAAGTTCGAAAGAGAAGCAATGCTCGCCGAAATCAAAGCCGCAAAGTCTCTTGGGTACGAACCGAACATAGAGTTCTACGTGCAATCCTTGAGTGGCGTAAGCTACTTGTGGGCATGGCCTGAGGCAAAAGTGAGAAAGTGGTTCAAGGCGGCGTTGGCTACGCCATAGCCTTATTGATAAGCGCCCCAGCAAGAAGACCACCGCCTAGCCCAAGAGCAGCACCACCGAGGCGGTAAGCGCCGACAGGGCCCATCATCTTGAGCATCTCTTTCTTTGCCCAAAGAGAACCGCCGGCTATGTCCGCGGCATTTTGCAGAATAGGTTCATTGTGGAGAATGTCTCGCCTTGAAGAAATCGCGTTAAACACTTTATCGAGTACGTGGTAACCAGGCAACTTGGACATACCGTACTCGTTGCCTGCATACCAACCCAACGGGGCACCCATGAGACCACCGACAAGCGGCGGAACAAACGACCCGCTCCCTGAAGGAGCAGCCTGCGGAACGAAACCGTTCATCTCATCTACTGCTTCAGCTATCTTGCTGATAACTGACGCAACAGATTCTTTCGCTGAAGGCAGCATCTTCGTCTGCCCCATCGTCGGCTGTTCAGAAACCTCGAACTGATAACGGGGCAAGCTAACGTCGTTCATTGTGTAGTTGCCCTGCATCGGCGGCTCAGGTCTTGAGAAAGCCGGAGAGAGCTGCTCTTCCGGTGGCATCCCAATAGCCTTGTTGGACTTCTCGGTATCGTACCTGAGATACGGGCCACCGATGCGTTCGTCGGAAAGCTTGAAAAAGACTTCACCCGCTATTTGAGAAGCTGTCTTCACTGCACCGCCCACGGCGTTCCACTGTACTCTTTGAGATAGTCTAGGCCCTGCTGCTGCCCTACGTGCCTGCCTAGGCCCTTGCCAAGCAGCCCTGTGAGGGCCCCACCTACGGCCATCGGTGCGAACCTGCTGCCCGGCTTGCCAAGTAGATAACCCAGCCCCGCGCCCGCGCCCATGCCCCCAAGAGCTCCTGCGAGCTCGCCCCTGCGGACCTTGCCCGTGTACTCGTGTTCGACCTTCTGTGCCCGCATCTGCTCAGCAAGCTGATGCTCGTACTGCGCCTGGCGCATTGCCTGTTCCTGGCCAAGGGCCTCAGGCTCTTGACCTCCGTTCTCTCGTTCTCTCTGGTATGGCCTCTGGATATCTCCAGGGTCGTTGGGGGCAGCCATCTTAGCTTGGTCAACCAACATCTGTGCCCGAAGAAGCTGGATAATATCCGGAGAAAGAGACATCGGAGACGTCGCTGATACGGGTTGCTCTGTGAGCATCCCCTCTTGCGCTTCTTTCTTTGGCGCCGCATCTTCCATCTTTTTCAGACGCGAGTAATAGTCAGGAATTTCCTCCAAATGATCGGTCGAAATTTCAGCGGCAAGCGCGGGATCGTCTGTATGCTCGCGTTCGACCTTCTCACCCATCGCAACCTGATGCGAGTCGTATTCGTTAACCGACTTTCCGTCAGCCTTCCCACCTTGAAGCTTCTCTTTCTTCGCCACATCACTCATCTTTACGAGCATCGAAAGCGAAGAGACAACCTGCTCCGCCGCGTGCTTCTCGCGCTGCTTGGTCCGGTCCATCTTCTGCTTGATGTTCATTCCCGCCATGAGCACGTCATCAGAAAGACCTGTGAGGCCCTGCCAGAGCTTCGAAGCGCCACCTCCTGCGGATGACTTGAGTGCCGCGGCCTCCATAACCTCAGGGTCTATGGCCGCCTCTTTGAGAGAGAAGAACTTGAGCATCTCCGACTCGCCCTTGGGCTTCTCCCCAATCGACTTGCGCCATTCGATAGGCTGAGATTGGGGAGCTTGAGGTTTGTGCTGCATCGGAGATTCACGGTGCATCACGCGCTCTAGCGCTTTAGGCCCGCCCTTACCGGCACTGAAAACGCCGATGCCCTTGGCAAGATTGGCGCCCAGCTTTGCCAGGACTTCGTCGGCTATCTGAGCTGACGACTTCTTCACGTGCTCTGGGAGCTTCTTGATGTCAGGCGTCTTATGCGCCCACTCCTTGGCGGTACCTTTGGGGAGTTCTCCGCGTTCCTCTTTCGCGAAGAACGCACGAACTTGACTCTTGCTCTTATACGGCACGGGCATCCCTCCGTGTTGCACAACCTTGAATTGAGTATACGACAGGGACTACTTGAACACAACGAGCTGGAACCGGTTCCCTGCCTCGAACGTCCTCAGGTAGAGACTTGTCAGGGCCAGCCCTATCGTGAGCTTCGAGGTCGGGTCAGCCGGATCAGTCGCTGCGGCGTAGTGCGGTACATTCCTCGGAAAAGCGTACGAAAACAACCCCGCACCGGCGTGCAACGGCAGTGGCACAGCCTTCGCCATAGCCGTCTCATCGAGGGGGTAAGGAGCATTGATGTAGAGCAACCCTGAACCAACTAGACAGCGCAACAGCACACACTTGGGGGGCAATACCCCCAACATAGCCGGCGTCCCGCTAGCCGCTAAATACGCGGGGTCTAGGTAGATAGGAACTACAGTAGTGCCGTCAATAACATCAAGGTCTTTCGAAACGTCTGTCACCCCAATGTCAAAGTATCGGTCAATCCGCTCCGTGGCCGGTTCATTCACGAGCGCCAAGTTGATGATCGGCAACTGGTCAGCTAGGCCGCCCGCCGGAAACGTAAGCGTTGTCGCCTGGGAGAAGACACTCCTGACGACGGATGATATCTTGTTCACGACAGTGAGACTCATGTTACTCCCCCAAGTCCTTCAAAAAAACATACCCCGTAATCCGGCTAGGCTTGAATGTCGCCGCTAAAATCTCACCAACGTAAATTGGTTGAGCAGTCGCACTCTGCCAGTCTGCTGTCTCGTATTCATGGTCGTTCAGGTGCAAGAACCAGCCGCCCTCAATCAGGGGGATAGGGATGAGCCCATCAACATCAGGAGGATCAAAAAAATCACTCGTCGTAACATCTGTAGCCAAGTAGACCGCCGCTTCGCCGAACTCGCACGTGAGCAAGATACCTACCACGTAAACATCCGCAGGGTCAAAGTCCGGCTTGTAAAGGGAAACAAGGTCGGCCGCCGCGGGCACCGAGATATCGTTATCTTGCGCGCTAACACCTACGTCGACACTGAAGGTCACCACCTGGTCGTAAACAATATCCGCGAAGTTAGCAACGAGCTTCGCTGCACGGTCGGTAGTGTCCGGCTTACCCACGTCAAACGTAAGTTCTGTATTAACAACCAGCGGCGCACTCAGTGCCGTGAGGCCGCTTGAAGACGGGAGATAGGTTGGTCCTGCCATGTTCTTTCCTCCTATTTACGGAGTATACCGCGAGTGAGCTCGAATCAAAAGAACGTACTGAAGGGAGGGGGGACCGTAGGCTACTGCTTGGACTTGGACTTCTTTTCGATAGGAGTGACAGGCGCAGGCGCCGTTGCCGGTGCGACCTTCTCGCCCTCCTGCGTCTCTATTTCGGGATCATACAAAATGTCGAACTCAATGAAGACGTTCAGTGCGGGTTGCGGAACCGTTCCCGCGGCGTTCTTCTTGTCTATCTCTTCGGGGTCATCCATATCGCTACTGAACCAACCCGGGACATAAGTCAGGGGGATGCGGTACAGGTCGACTTCGAACTCCATCTCTCCCGCTTCCTTGTCCTTGCGGGACATCTCCTCAGAATCGAGCATCGCCTGGGGGTGCTTCTCCCGAAGCGCCGCAAACGCCGCAATCTGTTCCTCCTGTGACCTAGCCATGTTCTTCTCACGTTGAGCCAGCATCGCCCGATTAAACACCTCTATAGCTTCAGTGGGCTTCAAGCTCTCGCGCACACTGGTCAATGGGGATTTAACCACCTTGAGGTTGTGCGCCATGCCGATGTCGAATTTTACAGCCTTCACTGCATTGCAACTCACAATCGCGTTCTCAACACGGACTAGGTCCTTCACCTTTAGCGTCTTCTTCATCTTCCTCTCCTCTTTTTGGTTTACACCGGTTTAACACCGTTAAAGTACTTTAACGCGTGAAATCAGCGTTTACAAGACTTTTATACCATTATTCCAGCCACGATATACTTTATGGTCCTTCAGTCGGCGCAACGACCCCGAGCATCTTCGTTATGCCATGCCCACCCAGTGAGTTTCCCAGGGCTAGCTTGTCGCCTGCGCCCATGTCCAAGGCAATATAAGTGGATGTTGTGGCAGTGGTATCTGTAAAAGTTCCGATCTCCAGGTTCCCAACATAAATTCTGAACACCCCCACAATCGATCTGGTGATCCTAATTCTTTGGTAAACAGAGGGTAGAACTGCTGCTGGAATAACCAAATGAACGGCAATATTCGTCTCTATCAAACGAACCTGGCCATCGGATGCACGACTTTCAATATGATACCCGCCCGCAAGAAGTATTGTCTTCTGTAAGCAGGTAAAGGATACGCGTATAAACCCATTTACTACTATTAGTCGTTGCCACCATTCCCACGTCCCAAAGGCATTCTCAGTCGGAGTAGTATTAACCATATTAGCATTCGTAAGATATAGCGCCCCCGCCGTCTGACACGTCAGCACCTTGCACGACTTGCCCTCGATGGTATCCGTCTCGATCAGCCAACGCCCAGTCGTATCACCGGCCCTGAACGGCGACAACGTGCCACCGATCTGCTGGTCGAGCACGCCACCCTCTCTTACCGGTGACACCTGGAAGCCGTACCCAGTCTTGAACTGGATGGCCCGAGCGCCTTCGAGATACCGTGCCTGGACTTGCGCCGCCGTCAGTACCCCGAGTCCGATGCGAGGATTGCAGACTAGGCCACCGAAACCTTCGTCGATAGTCACCGTGGTACTCCCGCATTTCCCG
>Ga0315284_10001548_pt1 | contig 32777 bp, 26 predicted proteins | sample YL17G09_16_MG_FD_203696 | JGI IMG/M metagenome (GOLD analysis project Ga0315284, IMG submission 203696) | Sediment microbial communities from Yellowstone Lake, YNP, Wyoming, USA - YL17G09_16 | ecosystem: Environmental > Aquatic > Freshwater > Lake > Sediment | place: USA: Wyoming | collected... | reverse complement strand
ACACGTGTACTGGTACCGCGACAACGACGACACGACGCTGCTGATTCCGGTCGTCCGCACGGAGAAGAATGGGCTGTACGTGCGAATGACGATCGAGATGCAGCGGGCGGTCTATGCGTCGCGCGTCGACGAGGCCACGGCCGCCGCGCGCTCCGGCGACGAAGTCCCGCCGAAGGGGCCCGACGGACTCCCGCTCGTGCCGCGTGAGCTGTACGCGGAGGTCAGGAAGCATCAGTCGGAGGATCACCGCAGGCCCGCGATCCCCATCAAACTGTTACCGCAGACGAAGCGGCAGAGGTCTACCGACGACCTCGCGCACGTGGACACTACTGCGAAGCGCGTCATCATCACGTCGCCGCTTCCCGTCGAGCAGCCAGTGGCCGCCTGCGAGACTCCTCCCACCGCACAAGCTACGCAGCCGTCACCGTCGGTTCCGTCGGTCGCGCCGACTCCACCGTCTCCATTGCAGGCGACACCGGCGTCCGAAGCAGCTCCGGCTTTGCCTCCGCCACAACCGGCGCCCGTCGAGCAGACGACCACCGTCGCGTTGAAGAAGACGGTCGCCCCGTGGATGCCGTCTGGGACGCCGGTGCTCTTCGCGCTGGCCGCTCGCGCGGCCGAACTCGAGAGCGCCGGGACTCTGGCGGAGGCCGGAAAGAGGCGGGAGATGCCGACGGTCAAGGTGCTCACCTCGCTGTCGGACCCGACGACGTACATGCTGACGATGGTCGCGGCCAACGTGGTCGAGCAGGGCGTCGCAGCGACGGTGGCCAGGCGCGGGAGCGACTCTCCCGCCGTGCAGTGGTTCGTGAACTTGCTGCAGTACGTCGAGAGCACGAAGTACGCGCCGCCGCGTCCGCTCGGCGTCGTCGCGGGCCGCGTCGTGGAGAACTCGTACCTGCGCTACGTGATCGAGAACATGGACGTCCTGCTTGCCAACGGCGTCGACGTGCGCATCGTCTTCGACAAGTGCGCCTCCTGGGAAGACCTCGTGAGAGCGGCACGCGAATTCCTCAACACCACCGAGGAGGAAGCGACGTCCGTCCTCGATTGGTTCGTGTCCTCGACCATACGTCCGTCGTGCTCGAACAAAACAACTTGAATTTTTTTCTTCTTCGTTTCGTCAACTCTTCTTGGCGTTTCGCACCCTGCGGCGTCTGCAGAATCCGCACGTGTAGTATGCCACGAGCACGAATATGGCGATGATCATGATGCATGCACCGATGATGCGGGCGCGTTCGCTCCGAGCCACGAGGTCGTTCTCTTCCACGACAGGTTGGATAACTGGCATCGAGAGTGGAGAAATGTTTTTTTGTTACAACGAAACAACAAAACGCGGATTCAGGTTTAGTTCTTCGTGCGTTTCAGGGCGCAGAGGGGGCACCGTGGTTTGTGGCATTCGCACCACACGACGCCGCACTGCAGCAGGATGGGGGTCGACAGCGCCAAGAACGGCAGCAGTATGATCACCGAGACGACGCACGTGCCGGCGAATCCCACGCCCCAGCGGTAGACGACGTCGGCCAGGGCCGTGATGGCGAACAGCGCAACGATGTAGCACTCGAGCCACCGCAGGACGCGGACGATGGAGCTGCAGAAGGCCGCGGTCGCGACCGACGCCCCGCTCGGTGCGATCACGTCCGCGGCGAGGAAGCTCGCCGCGAACACGGCGCACCACGCCGCGGCCTTCGGCAGCACGTTCCACCGGGGCTCGCACGCGTAGTAGAGCGTGACCGCGAGCCGCACGGTGGCGACGCTCATCAGGTCCTTGATGCCGAGGACGAAGTGCATGTTGGATTTGCGTGTCCGAATCGATCGCTGGGCTCCTTGTTCGGAGCAAACTCCTTCGATCGCGCTCTCCCGGACGAGGGCGTGTTTTTTTATTAATGTCACTCGATGGCGAATGCACACGCCGGTGTGAACGGTCGTAGCCACGACGTATCGCTCCTGCCAAGCACCTTGCCGTCGCGCGTCACGGCGAGCGTGAACGTCGGAATGCCTACGGAGGAGACGAAGAACAGCTTGCGCAATCGCGCCCACATCACGGCGAAACCTTCGTCTGCGCGCACGACGAACTCGCCACGTGTCGTCACGATGTCGAGAACCGAAGACCTCTCTGCAGCCCCGTTGGCCGAGCTGCGTCCCCTGCGTCCGCGTTGCGTGGCGACGAACGGCATCCGAAGAGAGGATGCTATGCGGTTGAACGCGCGAGCGACGCTCTGGTTGATCGCGCACTCGCGCGACACGGAAACGAAGTCGTCGCCTCCGAACACGGAAGGAATGTTGGATACCAGGACGTCGTATGCGTGCGCGTAAGGAGCCGACACTCGCTTGATGACTTTGTGATTTCTGCGTCCACCATGGGGGTGTGGTTTCCTCCGATGCATCGAAATGGGCTTTTGTCCTTTTATTTTTTCGACGCCGACAAAAAAACCATTTTTCCGCGGGAAAGAGGTACCTTCGTTTAAAAAAGTGTCAGCGAGGCGTACTTCTTTTTTCAAAAAACCAATTTACACACCACACAGCATCCGGCGATGGCGAGGACGAAACAGGTGCCACTGAAACACACGGGAGCGAAGTCGAAGGCCAAAGTGCCGAAGGCCAAGAAGACGAAGATGGGGCCGACGAAGGGCGGCGAGGTCCGCGTCCGCAAGCCGAGACACTTTCATCCGGGCACCGTCGCGCTGCGCGAGATACGGAAGTACCAGAACTCGACGGAGCTGTTGATCCCACGGGCGCCATTCGTGCGGATCGTGCGCGAGATCGTGCAGGAGCACAACGCCGAGTTCCGGATCCAGCAGGGTGCTCTCGAGGCGCTCCAGCAGGGCGCCGAGGCGTACCTCGTCGACGTGATGGCGGACGCGAACCTATGCGCCATCCACGCCAAGCGCGTCACGGTCATGCCGAAGGACATCAGCCTTGCGCGACGCATCCGCGGCGAGCGAGACCTGGTCTACGGAGTCGCAAACGAGTCCAGGTCTTCGACCAAGAAGTCCAACAAGGTCGCCGAGAGTTCCGACGACGCAAAAACGAAGGGAAAATAAGACACTCCTTCTTTTTTTTCTTCTTTACTCACAAAGACGTTCTTGCACAAAAAAAATCGATTGTATTGAGAAGTCGAACGTGGACAGGAAGGTCTCGATGGAGACGTGAGGTCTGTTCGAATCGAAAGAACGGGATGGTCGAAGTCGCAGAAGAGTAGATGCACTCTGCGTTGCCGAGAAGCGTGAGCGTCTGGATACCACTCGGGACGCGTCTCGGCGAAGCAACTATCCGAGCGTCTCGCACGGCAGCGGAGGATTGCGCGACCCGTATTAGTGTCGGAAAGGGTCATGCTCTGGAGGTTTGTTTTGTCCGAAACGGCAAGCGGCGGTCGTCGTTCATCCGTTCTGGTAGTCCACCTCGGTGGACGGAGAGTCCGCGTAGTCCGTTGCGTACTTGCTGGTCCGCAGCAGCTCGGTTGCCCAAGAGCGGCTGATGTGACAGCGGAGGCGGGCGCCCTCCGGGGACCACCCTTGCTCCACCATGGCCAGGAACGACTCTCCGTGCAGCGCCGGCCGGGCGGTGCGCCGGCCGCACTGGATGACGAGGTGCAGCGGATTCACGCAGACAGTGCCGTCCTTGTCTCCGTCGGCGTACTCGTCGGGCGTCCCAGCGTAGTCGCCGCCATCTGTCGGCAGGTCGTGGGCGACGTGCCAGCCGGCGGGGACCTCGTCGTGGAAGATGGTGTACACGGCCTTGCGGATGCGGAAGTCGACGCCGCCCAGCCGCAGCTTCTTGTCGGCGCGGACGCGCATGCACCGCAGCATCGGCACCAGGACGGCGTCACGGTCCGCGGTGTCGCATTTCCACTCGGCGACCGAGCGCGACAGTGCTTGCACCGCGCGCGACGTCGTCCACACCGTGCGGCCGTTCGCGCCGAACGGCACCTTCCGCATCCGCACGGACTGCAGTCCATCGGGGCGCTTCGGTTTGATCGCCGTCGCGCACGGCGGCGAGGACGGAGAGTGCGTCGAAGAAAATGCCAGCGGCGTGTCCGCCACCATGCAGTCGTCTCTTCGGTCGTTCTCCTCTCCTTTATCCGTCCTCCTTTCCCGTCGACGCAAACGCCCTCGCGTCGATGCAAAGCTATTTTATTTGTGAAACCGGTTGCGAGTGTTTTTCCGGTTTCACTTATCGACGTGCAGCGATTTTTTTGTTTCTCCCTTCCTCTTTTCTAATCTCTCTTTTCTTTTTTTTTTCCATACATCTGTCCGTTCGTTGCACTCGGACAGGCCGGACGAAGGTACTCGGGAAAACAAACAACAAATAGCAACCTTCGTTTCCACGATAACGTGTCGTGATGCACCCCGCCGGAAATCCAGTCGCACGAGCCGACGACACCGAACAGTGTCTGTGGAGGGCGAAGTTGCTGGCGTACGACCGCGCGCCGTTCTCGGCCGCCGTCGCGGCCTTCATGACGTGCCTCCAGATCATCGTCATCGGGATGCCCCTCGAGCGCTACGTGGTGTTCGACTACCTGCGGCTCCTGCTCACGGAACAGGTCATGCTGATGTTCACGTGCATCGTGCACAACGAGTGCGTGAAGAAGCACCGGCACTCGCCGACGGCCGACGCCGCGATCGACAACACCGCGTGGGACGCCACCTCGCACGGACTCTTCCTCGGCCAGGCGCTGTGGCTGACCGGCGCAGCCATCGCCGCGACGGCGATCGGCGAGCACGTCGTCCAGGCCATCTTGATGGTCGACGCAGCGGTGCTGGTGGCCGTCACCGGGATGTGCTACACTGGCAAGTGATACGATCGAATACAAAATGAAGATGGAAAAAATATTATGCGAGGAGGATGGTGCTTTTCTTTGCACCTCTCATCCCCGTAACATCTTGATCCGCTTCTTGATCGCCTTCTTCTTCGGTGACCCGTTCGCGGTCTCTCTCTTCTCGTGCTTCGCGACCTTCTTTTTCTCTGCTCCTTCTCCCTCGTCTTCGTCCCCTCTGCCGTCGTTGCCGTCCGAGTTTTTCTTGTATCGGTACTCAGCGAGGGTGCGCGCCACTTTCGATATGTCGTCGCTGTGCTCGCTGGTGGCCGCGGTCTTGGCCTTCTTCGAGGGCGTCTCCGGCACGGGCGATGCCGACGTTCCGGCCGGGCCCTCGGACGGCGGCTTTCGCTTGGCGGCGATCTGAGCGGCTGCGACCTTCGCGGCAGCCTCCGCGGCAGCGTCCGAGTCCATCGAGCCCTTCGGCAGGCCGTACATCTGCTCGACGAGGCCGTCGAAGGCTGGGCCCTTGAGGCCGACCTGGCGGAGCTTCAGCAGGTCGGCGATTGTCGCGGTGCACGGCAGGACGAACTTGACGTGGTAGCGGTTGGCGTTGCGGACCTCGCCGCGCAGCTCCGTGAGCTGCTCGGCGGTGCGGTTGCGCATGCGCGCGGAGACGTACGCGCTCGCGAGCTGGCGCGTCTCGGACTTGCGGAAGCTGTCGTCGAGGATGGTCTGGAGCGCGGCGCACGCGTACTTGACGAGGTAGGCGAGGTTGCGGACGAACATGGAGCTCTGGTTGACGAGGTCTTCCTTGTAGGCCGGACGCGGAATGTTGACGAACGACTCCGGGACGCCCCACATCGCGCAGATGGAACGCTCGAAGCGGAGGAGATCCTGCAGCAGTTCCGTGTCGCGCTTCGGAAGGTGCTGCAAGACGAGCTCTTCCCCGTCTTGGAGCGGGTGCTTGTTGGAATAGTACGCGCCGCGCGTGGTGCGTTCGGGCCAGCGGCCGGTGAGTTGGTCGGGCACGAACAGGGCGCTGCCGTTCCACGTCAGCGGGGCGCCGGAGCGGTCGGTGCGGACCTCGTTGACGTGCGCGGTGTAGGCATCGGCGAGGATCAGCGAGTCGAGGGCGTTGCCGGGGTCGCTGTCGCCGTGACCGCGGCCCTCCGGCGGGGCGCAGAACGTCGTCATGGAGCGCCGGAATAGATTCGGGGCCTGCCCGGTGATGTCCGAGGCCAGGTGCTCGTAGATCGAGCGGTCGGTGATCGGGTCCACCCGCCGCTGCGTCACCATCGCCGGCCGCGACAGGGTGCCTATGGCCTCGGCGTCGCAGTTCTGGCGATGCTGCAGCTGCGCCGCCTGCATGAGGACGCCGGACACCGGCGAGAACAGCCGGCCGTCCCACAGAGGCCGCGCATGGTCGAAGACGTACACCGGCAGACGCTTGCCGTACGCGTGTTCGACCACGCTGTTGGACCCGATGCCGAACGACGTCCAGAACTCGACGACCATCGTCAGGTCGCGCGCGACGCACACGTATGTGATGCCGGTCGTCGGGTCGACGACGTGCGGGATGACGTGCTGCACGCCCTCCTCGTCGCGCGCCACGACGAGGTTCCACACCGCGAAGCCGTACATCATCATGGAGTCGACGAGGTCGTGGAGCACCGTCAGCAGCAGCTTGGCGTATGCAGGATTCACGTGGCGCTTCTTGGTCAGACCCCACTTGATGACGAGGTCGGACGAGTCGCACAGATAGTTCATCACGATGCCGCGGCAGTTCGTGTTGACCGTGTTGTTCACGTAGAAGTTCCGGGCGTAGAGGAGCTCCTTCGTGTCGATGGGCATCTGCCGGAGGTACTTGTTCGCGCGGCCGCCGTAGATCTCCTGTCGCAGCGAAAATTCTTGCGGACCGAACATGACTCACCGATCCGAGGGAGGGAAAAATCGTTCACTCGCGCTGCGCCTTTTTTTTCTGTTGGAAAAACCTGTTCCGGCGGAAGCGGTGCATAATTTCGAGTTTTTCTTTTCGCGATTTAAGTTGTGCGCGAGCATTCAGAAAGCAAAAAATGCTGTTGACGATAGGCGCCGCGCTCGTGCTCATACGCTACTCGGACAAGGACGCGGGGTTCCCGACGCACCACGTCATCGTCCCGAAGCCGGTGCTGAAGGCCTGGACGCGCGTGCGCGACCAGGGTGCGGGCGAGATGCGGATCCTCGGCGTGGCCGTGCTGGTCGCGTACCTGCTCTTCGAGGTATTCATCGGGTGCGCGTTGGCCCCGTTGATCTTCGGCCGCTTCACGGCGGCGACCGTCTTCTGGTCGATGCTTGTCGGCAGCACCGCCATGCTGGGCATGTGTCTGTTCGCGTACGCCGCGGACACGGTCTACCTGACACAGCACCACAGTACGTTCCACGACACCGAGGAAGACGACGACTGCGGGTGTCCGGCATTCAACGCGTGCTGTACGTACCTGTGCACCCGCTGCGGCCGCTGCGCGTCCATCACCTGCGCGGCGTGCCTGCGCGTGGTGGCGCAAGCGAGCAAGCCGTACGCGGACGAATCGAACGAGTTTCCGCTGGAGGTCATCAAGACTACGGGCGGCAAGGATGGAGCGTCAGTTCCCGCAGCGGCCGCTGGCGCGAAGACAGTCGGCCCCACCTCTGCCGCGATGGCAGAGAAGGGCACTTGAAAATAAGCAGTTTTCGTCGGTGAAAAAAAAATCGATGTTCATTTCACATCACCACGCTCACGTGTGTCACCGTTGACGTCGATGCGTCGAGCAGAGGCAACGAGCCTTCGATCCGCAGGGCGCGTTGCCATGCGCGTGCGCGCGACGGACCGGGTGGTGCATCGCTGACGAGGAGGTCGCGGAGGGCGCGTCGCCAGTCCCAAACGTGACACACCGATGGGGGCCGGTGGCCCGCGACGGCGTCAACGACGCACTCCACCTGGTCCGCTGTCCGGCTGTCGACACAGCGCACGACGGCGAAGCTGTGGTGCAGCCACGCGTTGAACTGCACCTTGCCGTCGGATCCGACGTTGAGGCGGATCCCGACGAAGCCGTGTCCGCGAACGCACGCGTCTGCGAGGTCGACGACCTTGTCGGCCAGGCACGCACGCGACTCCGACACTCCCTCCCGCGGCACGTCCACCGAGATCACGACCTCGTCCTGGCGGTCGAACCACTCGTCCAGGTGATCTTCCCACATCTCGTCCATCGTCAACCACGGATTCGATGCGAGCGTCAGCACCGCCGACGTCGTGCTCTCCTCGTCGCCGAAGCACTTGCAGCACAGTTGCGCCAGCCCCGTGTCGCTGATAGGCTTCATCCCCTCGTGGATGCGCTTCATCGCTTCGCTCTCGTCGAGGTGCACTCGGTGCTGGCTCTTCCTTCGTTCCGTTTTCATTCGTTTGAAGGACGGGTAAAAACAATGGTTTATTTGTTTTGTTCCTTTTAGTGTCTCGGTTTGTTTTGCGTCTCAAGGCGACACCTGCGAGCACTTGACCTTTGCTTCTTCGAAGTTCTTGCGCAAGTCGGCCAGCTTCGCCAGGCAGTCGTCGACCACGCCGTCCATGTCCGAGTTGCCGACGTCGCATCCGGAGGCGTCGCTGCGCGTGGTCTCGAGCGCCTTCTTGAGGAGCGTGAACTTACCGAGGACGGCGCTCGCGTCGCTCATCACGCGCTTCAGCGTGGGTATCTCCACGGGTTTCTCGGTCTTTTTCGGCTTCTTGGCGCCCCCCTTGCTCTTCTTGTGCTTCTTGGGGCTCGCCTTCGGTTTGGCCTTGACGGAGGCCGCAGCCTCCTTGCAGGCGCGCTTCGGGGTGTCGCGCGTGGGCTTCTCGGGCTTCAGTTGCTTCGCCGCGGGCTCCTCCGGGTCTTCGTCGGGCGTGTCTGCGTGCGCATCGCCTTCTTCGTCTTCGTCGGTCGGCTCATCGGGTTGGACGTTGGGATCGAAGTCCTTGTCCGCGGCCTTCTTCTTGCCCTTGGTACTCTTGACCCCTGCCTTGTTCTCCGCGGGCTTCGGCTCGGTCGTGGCATCGGCCACCGGCATCACCGGCGCTGGATCGCCTTGGGTCTCCGACTTAGGGGCCTCGTCTGCGACGACCGATATATCGTTTTCCGTCGACATGCCCGGCGCGTTCGAAAGCTAGTTTTTATTTTGAAGACAAACGAAAATCGCTCGGTTTTTGAATCGCGATTTTTAAAAAAGGAAAAATCGTGTCCGAAAAAAATAAAGGAGAAACGAAGAAAAAGATAGGCAGCGTCCCGCGATAAAAAGAAAGAAGCACGTCGACTTTTTTTCCCTATCCAACGGACGCTCTCAATTGACGGGTGACAATTTTACTTGACGATGCTGCGCGAGAACGTAGCCACGCGACGCGAGTGGCTCGCGGCCGCCGAGTGGGGACTGTTCGGTTTCCTTTTCGTGGCCGAGTCCGCGTACATCGCGTGGGACATTGCCGGATACGGGAGCACCGAGTTCGGTCGGCACTGGTCGTGCTGGAACTACGTGCTCAACGCGGGGTTCTACTTTCTCGTGGTGGCTGGCCGCAGCGGGTTTCTACGCCGCGCGATGCTCCTGACAACCCCGTTCGTCTTCGGCATCGACATGCTGTGGGCTGGACTGACCACCCTCGTGGTGGCGATGGGGGCCAAGGTCTTCGTCGAGTCCTCCGGTGCGAGCGACGACAGTGGATGGTCGATCGACGAGATCGAGAACGTCGCGTGCGTGGCGCTGAACCACTACTTCCCGGTGATCGCCACCGGCTGGCTGATCTGGACGCGGCGCGTGGAGGTGGCCGAAGCCTTCGTGCACGCGACGTCGCTGGCGTTCGAGGGACTCAGCCGTCTCGCCACGATCGCCTGTTCGATGTGCATCATGTGGATCCCGTGGACCGCGTTCGTGGTGTACTGCTCCGTGTACGATCCGTTCGACGTCTATGGCGTCGAGGAACCATCTACCGCCGAAACGCTGTTGATATTCGGCATCGGGTCGATCGTGTACGGCACCGTCATGCTCTTGCTCGTCTTCTTCGTGATGCGCTTCGCGCGTCGTCCGACTGGACCCACGGGCGTGCAACGGATACGGGAGTTGGCCGGCAGAACGGTGTAAACAAAAGAACGCGCAATTTTTTTTTTCAAATCAATGACCGAAAAAGGTCATTTTCGGTCGAACGTTCCTGTCTATGAGCATGTCGCTGTCCAGACCGCCGCAGTCGACGCTGCAGTACATCACGATGCGGCCGTCCGACTGATACTTCGTGTGCACGTTGTAGCCGCGGATCGCGAGTGCCATGGCGAGCACGTACGAGGAGCCCACGAGATGACTCGGCGAGAAGGCTCGCATGCTGGTGCTCTCCCACAGCACGCGATCCACGTCGAAGTCGTGCTGCATATCGAGGTCCTTGACGGCCACGACGTTCGCCATCGCAGACCAGCTCATCGGGTCGGACGCCTCGAACTTCGCGGCCACGTTGCGAAGCAGCGTCCGCACCTCCTCTCGTTCGATGCACTCCAGAGACTCGATGAGCTGCGAGATCTTTCGTTCGTGCACCTCGCGGGCCAGCGGCATTTCGGCGGACGCCGTTTGCAACCACGTGAGGGGACACTGAGCGTCTCCGTTCTTCGGCAAGGGGTCGGCCATAAAAAATGTCGTTCTGTGTCTGCTGTTTTTTTAAAAATCTTCGAATCGGCTCTTTGTTGGAACACATGAAGATCGAGACCGCCTTCTTCGTCGTTCTCGCGGCGGGTCTCGCGATCGGAGGAAAGTTGGTGCCGCCCGGGTGGGGCGACGGCGGACGCACCGATGCGGACGCCTGCATCTACGACCTGTTCGACCTCGCGGACTGCTCGGTGGCCATCGCCCGGGAGACCGTCGGCGGTGCCGCGTGTCCCGATCTGTGCCTCGTGGGCGACCCGGCGCTGGCGTGTGCAGCGGACGGCCTGGACGCGCGGCACGGCCGGTACGAGACGTGCGTCGGCCAGGACGGCTCATGGTTCGCGCGCGGGGCAGCGGCAGCGGGCGAGTTCTCGATGGCCGTCGCGGCGTTAGGTGGGGAGTCGTGCGGGACGGCGGATGCCCCGGCGCGGTTGGTCGCCGTGTCGGACGACATAGAGTGCACCGCGTCGGACGCGATGCTCGGCCAGGCCGGGTGTTCGGTGATCGCACGGGTGCGCGGTGCGGACGGCTCTGCAGAGTGCGCGCACGTGACGCGCACCCTATCGGACGTGGGCTGCGGCGCGGGCGTGCTGCGTGCGTCGGTCTCGTACGCGGCGGCGAGTGGAAAGGCACGATTTCACGTCACGCGCGGTTGGCACGTTGCACCGGATGCCGCCGACGAGTGGGCGGTGGACGCACCGTCGCCCGCGACGTGGCCGCCGTACGGCATCGTCGTCGGTGACGAGGCCTCCGGAGGCAGGGCGTGGTGCGGCACGATCGCATCGGTGTGCCTGTCGGCCGGCGCCAACGCGTCGGCGGCGTGCGGGGCGTGGCGCTGGACGTCGCGCGATCCGATCGCCGGGCAGCACGCGGCCCCGCGCTACGACGTCCCGGTGCGCGTCCTGCGGTCCGCACCGACGCCCGCTCCCTTTCGCGGCAGCGTCGGACTCGTCCAGCGGGCCGAGGAGAACGTCGCACCGGTCCGCATGCTGATAGGCATATCCATCCTGATCACCGTCATCGCCGTCTTCTTCATGGGCACGGTCATCTGGTGTGCCTCTGCGCATTGACGGAGTCTTGTAGAGAGAGAATCGTTGCGTGTAAAAAAAACTTATTTTCATTCACAACTCGATCTGACCATCGGGGTTGTGCCACTTGGCGTGGGTACCGTCCAGCACCTCGATGCCGTGCACGACGCACGCGGCCTGCTCGCCGACGAATACCTCGTACGCGACCTCGACGGCCTGCTTCTCGGCGTCGTACGATGCGTAGGATAGGGTGATGCTGTCCGGACGCTCGCGGATCGCGGTCGTGCCGTACTCGTCGGAGGTCTCGCGGTAGCGCTTCGGCGGGGTGCTCCAGGTCTGCGCGGTGACGTTGGGGTTGAAGTACGCGCGCGTGCTGAAGATGCCGTGCACCCCGACGGCGCACGCCTGCGAGCCGATGTGCGACGCGGCGATGCACACGTGGTTGTCGTGCTGGATGTGCTCCGTCATGAGCGTGACGAGTGCGTCCATCTGGCGTCGGTGCGTCGTGAAGTCCGCGATCGTCACCGGGGCGCACGGCGGCTGCGCCTCCGTCGAGGTGTCGAGGCACACGTGGCACGCCGCAGCCTCCTCCTCGACGGCCCGGCGCTCGGCGAGACCGTGCAACGCGCGGACGTACACCGAGGTCACGTAGAGCGCCGCGACGAGCACGAGGGCCGCGTGCTTGGCAATGCTGCCTGCTCGCCGACTGCACAGGACCTGCACCACGGCGTACGCGATCTCGAGCAGCCACGTCGCGAACCGGAAGCACGCGGCAAGCGCCCGCGTTCCCGGCGCCAGTTTGGCCGGGTTCGTGTACGTGATGGCGACGGATGGCTTATCGTCCTGGTCGCTCTCGCACGCTCCTTGGTGACGACTGCTTATGCTGTGCCACTCCCGTGCGATGCCGCGCCACGCATTGTGTGCTGCGTCGAGCGGCAGGCGAAGCAGACGGCACCGTTTTCTGTCACTGACTCGCTTGGTGGCCTCGAATTCTTCCAACATCGGTTTGGAGGTTTTGTCCTTGTTCTCTCTATCACCACAGAAAATGGCGTCAAAGAAAAAAAATGTCCTTTCGATATTTTTTTTTGTCTCTACAAGTCGGTGATCCTCTGTCGATTTTTATTTCCGTGAAATCCCCTTTGGATAGTCGGTGTCGAAAAGGAAGAAAGAAAAAAAGAGTTTCGTCTGAAAAAAATGGAGAACATGCAGTCGCCCACCAAACAACAGGGCAGCGCGCTGACAAGAGACGCGGCGACGGCGCATCGGGGGACGATAGAGTCGATGTTCAAGAGACGCGAGGAAGCACCGGCCGTTCCGCCGCCGCCGCCGCCGAGACCAACGTCGCCTTGCAAGCGTCGGATGCACACCGACGAGACGAGGGCCGACGACGACTCCTCGAACGCGGCCGAAACAGTCTCCGCATCCGACGCGTCGGCCGGGTCGGTGCGCGTTCTGCGCGGGATCGTGGTCGCCGTCCTCGGCACCCGACCGGGCGGCCGCCAGTGCGTAGTGTTCAGAGAGGCCGATGTGCCCAGTCCCAAGCGGGAGACGAACCGTACGCGGTCGAAGGCCACCGAAGCCACCGCGTTACCGACGGAAGCGCCGAAGCCAGTAACTTCGCCGCCGAAGTCGGTAACTTCGCCGCCGAAGCCGGTCAAGCTGGTGGCCGTCGAAGACCTGCTCGACATGAGAGCGGGGGGATCGGTCAAGGGATGTCCGGCATCCGAACCGACGCTCGACTCTCGCTTCCAACAGCACACCTTCTCGTCCACTACGCCGGGAACCGCAGACGACGACGACGACGAGGGCGAAGACTTGGAAGAGTCCGACGAGGAAGACGACGAGGAAGACGGAGAAGAGAAGGACGAACAAGAAGAAGACGACGACTGGGTAGTCGACGACGACAAAACGGATTCCGACGTCTGTGTCGGATCGGACGACAGCGAGAAATCCGACTCCGATTCGCCTACCGAAGAGGAGGACGACGCTGACGAGAACGAGGAACCGGACGGTGGTGAGAACATCGCGGACGCAAAGAAAAAAGGCGAAGTCGACAAACCAGTCAAAGTCAAGGAGGACCGCAAGCCACGGCACGAGGATGTGCGACAACCGTCCCCGAAGAAGCGCAAGGTGCAAGCCGACACGGTGGCTTGCGGTGTCCAAGTAGACGATGACGACGACTACGACGACATCGTCAAGTGGATGGAGTGCGACAAGACGGTCCAAGTGGCGCGCGCGGTCGATGAAGTCGTGCCAAAGGCGGCCGCCGTGCCGGTGAATACCGGGAGAGAGCACAGGTTGATCGGGAAGTTCCCCACGACGTGTCCGCTGGTGGTGCTGGACGTCCGCGTGCGCGACGCGGGGACCGTCGTCGGGATCGTCGACGTCCACCGCACGTGGACGGCACCCATGACGCGCAAGAAGCTGACGGACGGGTTGTCGTTGAGAGGCTTCGGCGGGGAGAACGTCACCAAGGCGCTGCGGGTGACTGGAGGCCGCATCACGGACCCGCTGACGAAGGAGTCGCTCCGGCGCGTGACGGATCCCCGCCTGGCGTGGTGCGTGGTGGGGGCGCTGAACAACGACGCCGAGATGGCGGTCGCGGCGGCCCTGGGGGCCAACGTCTACGAGGCCATCGACCGGCGGCCGCAGTCCCGCGACGCGCTGTGCGACTGCCTCGACCACCAGCCCGGCTGGCTGCTCTTCGCGGAGGAGAAGATGCCGCTGCTCGGCCTCAGCGGGCTGCGCGACGTCGCGTTCGCGGACCTGCTCCAGCTTTCCGAGGAGATGCGGGCGCGGTGCGGGGACCCGTGTCTGCTACACGCGGCGTGGGTGCTCTACCGCGAGGCGTCTCGCCGGATGGACCGCTACGGGACGACGATGCTGGCGCTTGGTGCGGTGCGCGGCGACGCGCTGCTCGTCCCAACGGACATCGCGGCGGCGTTCCCGGGCGGCGCGGAGCGGCGCCGCGCGGTCGCGGGCGGCGGCCCCGAGGCCATCGTCGCGCTGCGGGACGCCGCCGCTCTGTGGCTCTGCGCGGAGGCGCACTGCGCGTACACCGTGATGGAGCGGGGAAGCTCGACGCCGTCGTACGTGGGGCTCGAGTCGTGCAAGCAGGCGGAGCACTCGCTGGCCGACGCGCTGGTGCACCTCGCGCAGCGGCGCCCGCGGCGGCCACTCGCGTCCGGGCCCCACAGGCACGCCGAGCTCGAGAGCATGCGCGACGACATGCGCGAGGCCGTGGAGGCGATCGAGCGGCGCTCGCTGACGGTGGTGGTGGGCCCCGACGACGCCGGGATGTGCGTCGCCGCGGCCGCCAGGCGTCTGTGGCCGAACGAGGTACTGTGCGTGGCGGCCTTCGACCAGAACTCGCGCGCGGCCACCGCCGCGGGCCACCACTCGCTCCCGCGCGACGCGAAGGCCGTCCTGCGACAGCTGACGGCGGGGCCGGCGACCGTGTTCGTGCTGCTGCGCGCCCAGAACGCGGGGAGCGTGTCGCTGCGCGAGGCGCTGCGCGGGATACCGGTCGGGTGCCGCGTCGTGCTCATCGGCGACGACGCGTGCGGCGCCGCGGCCCCGCTGCGGCCAGACTTCGGCCGCCCGTTCGCCGCCGTCTGCGAGTTCCGAGACCGCTTCGCCGCCGTGTGCGTCGGCCACCAGCTGGACATCGGCCCGGTCGAGCGCGAAGTGGAGCGCATGGCGTCGGCGTCGCCGGACGCCGGACCGCGGGACCCGGAGTGCGGCGTGACGACGGCGCGCGACGCGAGCACCGTCCCGGCCGGGGAGTGGGACGTCGTCCTGACGGGCTCCGCCCGGGACCGCGCCGTCGCCGAGCGCGACCCGACGATGCGCGCGCTCCTCCGCCCGGAGGCCGCGTCCGCCGCGCACGACGCGTTCTGCATCGGGGACCTGGTCGCGGTGCGCAGCGGTGGCCGCGACGTGGCCGCGGGCACCCTCGTCGGGGTCAACACGGGGTTCTCCTGCGGCGGGACGAACCCCGCAACGGACTACGCGACGCACGGCACGGGCGGCGACCCCCGTCCCGTGTTCCGGCAGCCGAAGCACGGCACGGGGCAGGGCGGCGCGGACGTGTGCATCGAGCTCACCGACGACCGGCCGTACTCTCGAAGGAGTCCGCGAGGCACCGGGGCGTGTGCGGGGATCGCACCGCGTCGCACGACGGTGTCGAGCACGGACGCGTTCCCGCTCGAACACCTGCACTTCGTCGACCTGCTCTGCACGCCGCCCTTCGTCGTCCCAGCAGCCGTCCTCGTCGTCACAGAGCGCACGACGCAACAAGACATCCTGGCAGCCGGCGCAACGGCCACGGACCGCCTGGCCATCGTCGGTCGTCCAGAGGCGATCGCCACGGCCGTGCACCGGTCGCCGCGGACTTGCTCGCTCCTGGCCCACACGTTCAAGTGGCTACCGGACGACATATGGAACCTCGAAGGGCAGACTACCGATACATCCTGACCAGAGAAAATTACCTGGTTCATCTAAACATTTGGGAAAAACCAGATTCACGGAATAAAAAAAGGTTGACCAAACGATTTTTTGTTTAAAGAAAGACGAAAAGAAAAAAATAAAGATTGTTTTTTTTTTACTTCGACCTTTTTTAAAAAAACATTGGTCAACCTTGAAGAGCGAGAGAGAGAACCCGTGTCTATCATACTCCTAGGCCGGTGCGTGGAACGTACTGAGAGGCATACGTTGGGATGGTCCCGTTCCTGACCTTCGCCGTTCCAGGCATGGTGGCGGTGATGTGCAGATGGCCGGTGTTGTTGGTGTACGACTCGAAGTTGCGGGCGCCGGGGTCGTAATAGTAGTGCTCTCCGAGATAGCACAGGGTGTTGTAACCGTTCGTGGTGCCCGGACGAGCGATATCGGAGCGCTTGCGGAAGCTGTCGCGGAAGACGAACGAGTAATAGCAGCCGGGACCGAACTGGCAATCGTCGGACATGGACGGGCGATACTCTTCGGGGAGGGTGTCGTAGAATCCGGTGAGCGGGAGCGGATTCGGCAGACCCTTGGCGTTGGACATCGGATCCGAGGACGGCTCCGTCTGGGCATCGTAGAAGCCGCAGATCATCGAGATGACGTCGTGGACGTCGCGGACGTCCTTGCCGTAGGATGGGGCGTCGCGCTCGTCGCGGACGAAGCGGGTGCCGAAGCCGTACTCGACGCGCTCGATGACGGCGTTGCGGGCCTTGATGACGTTGAGCGGGCGGTAGATGAACGCCTTGGCGTGGTAGTGGTAGTTGACGATCCAGAAGCCCAGGTTTGCGTCCATGCCCATGGCGCAGTTCTCGAGGCCCATGAACGTGCGGCCGGTATCGATGCCGGCCTTCATCAAGACGATGTCGCAGGTGCGGAAGGTGAGCCACGGCCGCGCCAGGACGATGGAGAACGGCAGCAGGACGTTGTTCGAGAGCATCGACTGGATGGTCTTCCAATCGCGCAACGACGTCAGGCCGAAGGCCGTGGCGAGCGCGCGGCGCGTATCGGACGCCGCCCAGCCCGTGGTGTATCGGTCGAGCATCCCTCCGACCGTCTCGTCGAGGGCCGGGTCGGCCCACATAGCGGGTGCTGCTGCCGGGGCGGCGCGCTGCGCGTACGACTGCTGCTGGGCGTGCCTGCCGGTCATGCCAAACTGCTGGGCCTGGCCAGCCGTCCGACCAAGCGTCAGCTGCTGGCCGATCATCTGGCGGTAGCGCGCGACGTCGACCATGCCCGGGGGCGCGGGCGCGGTGAACGTGCTCGGATCAGGCGGGAAGACGAGCACCATCTTGCCGTACGTGGCGAACAGCGTCGCGTCGGAGTCGAACGCGGAAGCGAGCGCAGTGGTGCACCCGAAGGGCACGTTGAAGAACCGCAGTCCCGGATAGTCCGCCTCGAGAAGAACCGGCGCATGCACTGCCTCCTCGCGGGAAGCGTTGTACAGCTCTGCCAGGGTGGTCGAAGTCGTGATCAAGCCCTCCCTGGCGAGGTCGGAAAACAGCTTACGCACTGGTTCCGGGATATCGCTCCACTCTATGGACTGGTTTTGATAAACTTGCAGCACCGGAACATCCGCAGATCCCGGGATCTGCGACCTGACCTGACCAGTGGGATTGTTGAATGTTGTGTTGCGTGGGGTTGCCCACGTCGGTGGGAATATCGTCTCATCGGCACCGGCAGCAAAATTGATGATATCCACCAGACGGACCGGGTCCCGATTGCCATCTGCACGTGTCCAATTGTAATTACCGTAGACGAAATAAGGAGTGTCATCATCATGCTTCAGGTTAGACGTTATGTGACCGACGATTGATGCCGCGAACGTCTTGTAGTCGCTGGCCATCTTGGTGACCTCGACGGCAGTGCCACCTGGGACATTGGGATTCCAATTAACAGTGAAGATATTATCCAAAGGCATCGGTTGTCCACCAGTGACGATGGCGTATCCATTCTGTATGACAGTGGCAACTTGTCTAACATGGCCCATGGCTTGTTGGATAGGAGCTCCTAATCGTCTGTACACATTGTTCCATGTTGGACCGTCATTCGCCGCCAAAGCGAGACGTTCGTCGGTGGTCAAGGTTGCATAGGTGTCGAGCAAGAACGCGTTTCGGTCTATGCCATCCTGTGTCCTTAGAGTGTTATAAGCCTCCGTGCACAAATTCAGGAATTCTTTTTTGACCGCCTCGGGTTTGGTCTTACTCAATACGCGTTCTGGGTAATGCGTTTCGAACCACTCCTTGAGAAATCTCATTGCCAGGTTCAAATCATTGCCGGAAGCCGCAGCGACAGCCGTCGAACTCGCTGCGGCCATTATCGGAGCAGCGAAGTACCTACGCGTGGCAAGACGTGCGGCCGTGTGCATGAGTTCTTTGGTGAAGAGCCTCCTAGTTTCGGCGTCCTTCGGCACGATGTCTTCCATGAGGCGCTCTGCCAGGCGGAGGTGGTCTAGGATGTACGGGGCGAACGCGGTGACCGCGGCGGCCCGTTCCTCGTTGAGTTCGAGACCGTCTGGGACGGTTGTCTCGTCTGTCTTCCAGATGGCGAGCGGACCGAGCAGTGAGTTGCCGGCCATGACACCGTTCAACTTCGCGGCGAGCGCTGTGGACATGCCACCGCGCTGCTGGCCGACGTCCGACGACTGGATCTTCATGAACACCGGGAGCGCCGCGCCGAACAGGATGTTGAATACGGCCCATCGAGTCACGTCTTCTGGCTGGATCCGGCCGTTCGCGAAGAATGCCTGCTGCCACTCCGGCAGAGATTCGACCTTGTTCAGCTTGCTGTCGGGCAGCACTGTCCGGACGACGGACGCGATCGCGTCGATGGCCGCGCAGCCTCTCGAAGCGATGCCAGCTGCCTCGCCCCACTGCTTGGAGGCCGTGAGGGCCGCGAGAGTGCGGAGCATGCCGTACGTGTTGACGAACGGGGGCACGCCGCCCATGTTTCCGAGCGCCTCGGGGAACGCGTCCGACGGGATGTCCATGCCGCCGCACTCGTTGAGCGACTCGGGCATATGCGGATTCGTCTCGGTGACCCCCGGAGCCCTCTCGTACTTTCCGGCGTATCGACGGTTGCACAGCATGAAGCGCAGCATGTACGCTCTGGTGGCCTGCTCCTTGTTGGAGGCGCGCAGGAGGTCGCGGAGGGCGACGAGCTGGGCGTCGGCGCGCTTGATCTTGATGCCGCGCTTGCTCATCTTGGCGACGAGGCTCTCGGCGACGGCGGACATGACGGCGGGCGTGAGGAAGGTCGGGTCCATCTGACCGAAGAGGTCGACGACGTCCCACCGGCTGTTGCGGGCGTTGTAGAAGATGAACGGGTCGAGACTGACGTTGTTCGCGGCCTTCCACGCCCTCTGGATCTTGTCGGGAGCCGGCGGGTCGCCGTTGATGCTATCGACGAGCTCGTAGTGCTCCTGGCGAAGGCCCGTGTGTTCGACGTCCCACCGGCACGAGTAGCGGTACGCCTGCGCCGGGGTGAGCGGGACGTAGTCGTCCTTGGCCTCGTCGTGGACGAATGTCGTCTGTGTGATGGTGTCGTAGTCGTCCATGTCGGACACCGGGATGCGGTTGTGCATGAGGTAGTACTGGCCGATCTGGGCGACGTGGGACATCGGGTTGTAGGGGGGCAGCTCTTCGTCGCCGCGGATGGGCTCGGTGACGAACACGCGGACGTCGCCGAGCTGCGCGATGGCGTCGGGGCCGGGGCGCACCTCCGAGACCTTGGTCTCGGGGTTGATCACCTCGTACTTCGTCGGGACGCGGGCGTGGTCGCGGAAGAGGGAGACGAAGCGGGGCGGGAGCAGTGCGACGTCTGGCGTCGCGCCGCCGAAGGTCGTCATCGAGGTGCGGAGCTTGTCGATGAGGATGCCGAACGCCTCGGTCGAGGAGACGGTGTGGCAGATGCCGAAGGTGCTGGCCTCGAACTCGAGCAGGTCCTTCGCCGTCAGGCGCAGCGTGCCGTGGATGGCCTGCGAGGCGGCCATGAGGTCCTGGCAGCTATCGATCTCCATGGCGATGTCCAAGTCGATGGTGCGGCGGACGGTGTCGCGGATCTGCTGGATGCCATCCAGGAACGCTTGGACGCCCTCCTTGCCGCTCTTGTAGAAGTCGGCCTCGAGCTTGATGGCGACGCCCCTGCGCTCGGTCTTCCCGGCGAACGACTCGACGGACGTGGTGAGCAGCCTGCTCGGTCCCTCGTACGGCACCAGCGTCGCCAGCGCCGGGTTGAAGCGCTTCATGTTGACGACCCACTGCATGTACTTGTAGTCGTAGAGCGGCAGGACGACGGTCGACAGGGGCCCGCGCTCCTTCTGGTGGATGGTGTCGGTGAACATCTCGCGCAGGAAGATGTTCTGGCCCGTGTACGCCTGGGCCAGGTTCAACGCGGTGATCGGGCTGCGGTCGTACGGATTCACCGCCGCCTGGTTGATCGGAGGCCCGAAGAACTGGGACGGGTCGATGCGCGACGGGTCGACTGGCGCGGGGCCTCGCGAGTACGACGCCGGGGCCACGATCGTTGTCGGCAGGATGTTGTCAGCGTGCGTCATTTGTTGATGCTACGGCTACGGAACTCTTTTTGGATATGGCAAAGTTCGCGCCGCGGCTGTTTTGTTGGTTGTTTTATTGTACGGCTCGCCGCCGCCGTGCGCAACATTCCCACGGTTTATAGAGTGACGGCGCGTTTGCGTTCGTCGTGGCATCCATGCTTCGAGTTTTTTTGACTTCCTTTTTTTTCCGCTTTTCGAAAACAATCTCTTCGTTTTTTTTCCTTTCGAACCCCCGAGCGACGACGAAAAAAAGAGTTCATCACGTTCCCCCGGTGATACCCTTGAACATGAACCTGGCGATGAGGTCCTCCGTCTGAGGATCGCTGGGTGTGTCGAGGACGCGTCCGCAGGTGGGACACACCGGCATCGTCGCCACGCCGTACATCAGGGCCTCCTTCAGCGCGAGCGGAGGCGCCGCGCCGTCGCTCACGTCGCGCAGGAACGCCTCCTTGAGGCCGTCGACCGCGTTGCTGTGCTCCTGGCCGAACCGCCGCAGCCCGTCGAATCGTACGCCCAGGTCCTCGAGCAACGCCACCAGCGCTTTCCGCGTCCGCGACCCGCTGCTGCGGTGTCCGACGGCGTCGCGCAGCTGCTGCACCGCCTCGTGCACGGCGGTGCATTCCGTCTTCAGGGCCGCCGCGGCCGCCGCGCTGGCTTCGAGCGCCTCGCGCATCCGGACCGTCAGGACGTGCGCGGGCGTCGCGGCGACCGGCGCGATACCGCCCAACGCAAGTGGCAACACCGGTCCGTCCTCGTCGTCGGATGGTTCTCGCATTTTTTTTTCTCCGTTTTCTTGCGGAAAAGATCGCGCAGTCGATTCTTTTTCACACTTTGCGAAAAAAATAGGAAAAACTTAAAACACCTGGGGCAAGGATGTACCGACAGCAACACGACCTTCGCCACCGGGACGCGCGGACCGGTCCCATCAAGCAGTGGGTCGACGACCAGTTTTCATCCGCCAACACTGGAGCGGGGTGTCTCGCTAGAAACGGCGAATACCACGACTTGGGACTTCGCGTCTGGCACGACAACTCCGGCTTGCTGCGGTTCGCAGACACGGTCGAGGGCTCGTCGAACGGCGCCACGTTTCGCGATCGCTGCGACAAACTGGTGAATTACTTCGCACAGCGCGGAGTCGTAGTGGGAGCACTCCAGCCCGACTACGCCGCCGACGAGGATGGAACAAACAGGATCCAACTCGTGGCGTGTAACCACCGGTGCACGACGCCGCAGGGCCCGGGATACGGTGCAAGGAAGCATTCGCTAGGACTGTGGTGCTGCTGCGGCTGTCTTTGCCGTCTCGGATTCATCCCGACACTGGCGCTCCTGCTGACGATCGGCGGCGCGGCCACGTACATGCTCGCGGACCGTCTGTGACGACCACCAAACGACGAAGTATAAAAGATGAGCACCCGCTTCTCCCATGTATTCGAGAAGGGGTGTTTGCGTTCATCGATAAGAGAGAAGGTTTTTTTGTACGATGCAAACAGATTCCAGAGCGTCGGCTTTACTGGTCGCGGCGCTATTGGTCGCCTCGTGCGCAGCCGTTTGCGTGAGGTGGGACGACGGAAATCCATGCACGGCCGACCGCATCGCGCCCATCGCAGTGGAGGACTGGTCCGTTCCAATCCCCGTCGCCGTCGTCGTCGAGGACTTCCGTGCGACTTACGAATTCCCCGAAGGAGACGTCTCCTCGGCGTTCGTGACCACCCTGCCGGAGGACTGCGAGCCATTGGGCATAGTTTACCCTATGGCGCCTCTTTACGTACACTTGACGACGGCGGCCTTCGTGCCCGCGGTGGATTCGTCGGAGGCCCACCCGCACCTACAACTGGTGCTGCGGAATCCCATCGACGACCTCGGATACGGCGACGAGGAGCGTGACCACAACGGAAACTACGTCGCGATCGTCACGTACTACAGGATATCCGACGGAGGCGGGCCACGCTCGAGCATGACGCGTCTGCGGACCGGCGACTGCGTCGCGGTGTACGCAGCCGGCGTCCTCGCGTACGCCGGCTGCGGCGGGGGCTATCGCTGGCGCGAGGTGGACCTGGACGCCGCGGCGTGCGCGCTGGTCGGCGTCGAATACGAGGTGGTCGTGGCGCACCTGAGCCGCCAGGAGGCGTACGCGACGCTCGAGATCGACGAGCGCGGCCGCGTCGTTGGGGCCGCCGAGGTTCACCCGTGGATCCCGGGTTGTCTACTCTGCGAGGACTGTCCAGTGAACGACACGTGCGGCACCTACGTCTGTCTGGAGAACGGGACCTGCGGCGCGACGTACGCAAACAACACTCCGTGCACGGTGAATTACGGCGGAGACGGAGTCCTCGCGTGCGTCGAGGCGCACTGCGAACACGGCGCCTGCGTCCCGACGTCGGTCGACGCCTGCGGCGTCCAGTGCACCCCCGGAAACCAGTGCGATCCAAACGGCAAGGAAGAGCAAGTCATATACGACAAGAAGTGCACGTCGCACGTGTGGAACGAGGCCTGCGAGTGCGTCGCCATCCCGAACCCGGACACGGAAGGACGTCCGTGCAACGGCGTCGGCGAGGGACCTTCTAGGATATGCCACGATAAGCACTGCGACATCGGCTGCGATAGTTACGGTGCCTCATGTGTCCCTCCGCACGACGAGGTGCCAGACGACGAAATGTGCATCGCGTACATGTGCGGAAACGACCACCATTGCAGAGCGAGGTACGTCGCCGACGGCACTCCGTGTGGACTGGAAGGCGGACGGTGCGTCGACGGGCACTGTCTCGTCGACTACTGTCCGTTCGAGGGAGATTCTCCGTGCCGGCCGTTGTACCAAGGCGGTTCGGTCGTCAGAACGAGACCGCTGGCCGAGTGCGAGACCACCCTGTGTGGCGCCGAGCGCGTCTGCGTGATAGTTCCGGCTCCATCGGGAACGCCGTGCGGAGACGGAGGCGTGTGCGACGGCGTCGAGACCGAGTGCACGGCGGGCTGCGTCCCCGGCAGGCCGTGCGAGCCGCCGGAGAGCGAGTCGTGCCGTGCGATGCGCTGCGGCGACGACCTGGCGTGCCACGACGTCGGACCGGTGGAGGACCTGACGTCGTGCGGCGACGGCGGATTGGTCTGCCTGGACGGGGCGTGCGTCGGCGACTACTGCGCCGGGCCGGGTGAGGCGTGTCCCGCCACTGACGCCTGGGGTCCGATCGAAACAGGGGGCTGCTACGTCGGGGTGTGCGGCGCGGACAACCGGTGCAGCGTCGTGACGAAGGACGACTACGCATCCTGCGAGATATCTGGATCGACGGATCCGGCTTACTGCTACGACGGGCGGTGCATCCGGACCTGTGCGCCGGAGGGATGGCTCGGGTGCTACATGCCCGGCGGCATTCCTCCGACGTTCTCGACAAAGTGCACTCCCTGCGTGTGTCTCGCAGGAGAGTGCGCCAACGTTACTTACCCAACGGGAACGCGGTGTTCTGACGACGGGACGACGGTCGGTGGTTGCATGGAGGGCGTGTGCGAAGTTTGAACAGAAAAAAAACTTTTTTTTTCCGTTGCCCTCTTCTACGCCCTCTCGTCGGGATGTCTATAAGCGAACGACCCTTGCAAACGAGGGCCGAGGTGTGAGGGCAGTGCGACAGAGGAGATGAAGATAACGGGAACGCTGTACGTGCGTCTGGACATCACGGCGCACGAACGGCGGCCGCGGATCGTCTGCTGGCTGCCGGAGCAAGACGACCCGGCGACAGCGGTGGCGTTGACAGAGACGGGCGCGACACCGGGAATCGTATTTCCATCAACCGCGAGAGGCGACACGTGGACCGGCGTCGTGTCGTTCGACGTGCACGCGACCGGCCGCGCGGTGGACGAGACGGCGCGCATGGTGACCAAACTGATCGTCGACGAGGTCATGCCGCGCGAACTCTCTCCGGGCACGGTGTGGGAGGGAGACCTGACGACGGACGGTCGGTGGGCTCCGTTCGTTGTCGGAACAGTGGACGTGCCGCTTCTGCGTCTCGCTTGCGCCGGGACGTGGGGTCCACAAGCGACGAAACGTCCGGGGACGCACGGACCGCCAAAGGGATGGTTCGCATTCGCGACGACGAACCGTCTGTCGTCCGATGACCCACTCGTCTCGCGCGCGCTCGCAGCAGCCGACGTCGGAGACCACCGTCTGCGCGCGGCGGCGCGGGCCGCGGCGGAGTGGGCCGTGGCGACGTTCGACCAGACGTACGCGCAGCGCCACACGGACCGCGGGGCGCAGATATCGGACCACCCGTTCTACCACACAGTGGTCGGTAAGCTGCCGGCGGAGCTGTTCTACTGTCCGCGGCGGCGGGCGTTTGCCAGGGCGGCGTACGAGCGTCTGGTCGATGCGGCCGTCGCGTGCACGCAGACGACGCGCACGGAGGTGTCGGCCGTCCTGGCGCGGCGCTCCGACGGACGGTACGCGGACCCGACGGCCGTCGGGGGCATCGCGTGCCGGGTCCTCGCGCGGACGTTCGGCCTCGTCGGGTCCTGCCTGCGGTACGTACCGGACTTCATGCTGCGCGCGACGCGGCCCACGTGGCACGGCAGCGACGCGCTGCCGTGTCCCAGCCTCGGTCCGGACATGTACGCGGAGGTGTGCGACGCGTACGAGGACCCACTGCTGACGGCGACGGGAGACTGCGAGGAGCTGACGCGCCTCGTGCACCAGTGCGCGCACGATTTCCGCGGCGCCGTCGAGAACAACGATCAGGACGCTTGCATGCGCGCCCTCGCGGGCCTGCGCGAGGCGTACGTCTTTGTCGCGTGCATAGCGACGGTGCAGTTCTTCAGCGGGGAGTCCGCATCGGCGGACGTCGGCGGCGGGGTGGGGCGGCACAGCGCGGGCGGCGGCCAGGACTCCATGCCGGACTCGCACGTCTGCGTCGTCGGGCTGCCGGCCGCGTTCTTCTGCGACGCCGCGGTGCGCGGCAGGGTGGTGCCGACGCGAGCGGTGCTCGAATCGCTGTTCCCGGCAGAGGCGTTGGCCGCGAGCGTGGACCTGCCGGTCATCTTTTCGGAGGGCACGAACGCGGCGGACCCGCTGCAGCACGCGCCGGACGAGACGTCGCACCGGTGGCGGGGCACCGCGCGCGAGGAGGTGCGTGCCTCGTTCGCCACGCTGCGCGCCGTCGACGCGCGGCACCCGCTCTCGCGGGCCACGGTGCTCGCGGAGATCCGGGACTACGAGGAGGCCAGCGGCGGCGCCGTGGCGCGGTACTACGGCGAGGCCGTGCGGGCGCTGACGTGGGACCTCGCGGCGAGGGGTCTGCGCCACGTGCGCTTCGAGTTCCGCCTGGACGGCGCCGTCGGCCTGCCGGTGCGCGACCTCCTGCGCAAGTCGTCGCGCGCCTCCCTCACCTCCGTCGGCGCCATGCCGGGCGACGTCTTCGCCGCCGCGCAGCGCCTCGTCGCGCACGCGGAGCCCCCGACGTCGGTGAGCGTCGCCGCCAAGACCGCAGCGACCCTCGCGCCGCTTTACGACTCCGTCGGCGGAGCGTGGGGCGGGTACTCCGCGGACGCCGTTCTGCTGTGCGTCAAGAAGATCGCGGCCGCCGCGCCCGCCACGGTCGCCGAGATCGCGGCGCTTGTCACAGAGGGCTTCGAGGTCGCGACGCACGTCCTCGAGTTGAACGAGCAGATGGCCGCCCTGTTCGTCCTCGTTAGGCCCCCACCGATATTCCCGCGCGCGGTCAAGGTACAGCACGATCCGTACTGTCCGTGCAAAGGTCCCCCGCGCACGTCGCACGTTGCTCGTCTCGTCGACGGACGGAGATGCACTCTCTGTCACGGCGAATGAGAGATCGTGACCTACTTTTTTGGGGAGAAGAAGAAGAAAAACTGTTCGTTTTAACTTCGCTGGAGAGTTGGCACGGGTAAGGGTTCGACGGTGGGCAGCAGACGCACGGCGTACTTTTGGATGCCCACGTTGGACGTGAGAACGCGGTACATGGCGTATGCCTGCATCGTCGCCGTCGCACCGTCGTCGTTGAGGTTGTTGCTCGGACCCTTGCCGCTCAAGACGCTGTGGGAACGGGTGCCGTTGCGACCATTTCCCCTCGTCGAGTAGCGTGCATAGCGCTTGAACTCGTCCTCGAGCTCCTTGATGTCTGCGTCGACGTTGCGGCCGATGGCGCCAGCGTACACCGTGAATACGCGGTAGCGCAGGACGTTCTGGAAGTCGGCGCACATGCTCTCCTTCATCGAGATGTGAGTCCACACTCCCGGGAGGCCCGCTGTCGTCGACTCGTTTAGCAATACTATGCCGCGCGCGAGACCGGCCAGCTCGAGCCACTCGTAGTGCTGCGTGGCGACGTGACCGCCGATGTTGCTCTCGACGGCGAGGAAGATGACGCAATTCCTGATGACGCGACGGAGCATGGAGATGTGGTCCAGGAAGGCGTCGCGCTGTGCATAGAATCCAGTCTCTCCGATCAGATCCATGCCAACGATCTGTGTGATCAAAAAAAAGTCAGAAAACAAAGTTGCGCGGTGGGTTTAAAAAATTCGGTGTGCGCTGCGTCGCGGGAGACGGCGGCGGTGCGAGAGCCAAACGAAAAATAAAGGCGCGAAGACGCTGGAGTCCGAGGAAGTCGTGTCTGAACTGCGGACGCACGTCGCCCGCCTGGAGCCCGGCACGGAGGTCCCTTTCTGTGAGGCGGGACACTGTTGGATGTGGATCGCGATGGCCAGCCCGCGGGGATTCGACTACTTCAAACAGTACACGGAGCAGCTGCCGGAGATCGTGCGCACCTGGAAGGAGGGCCAGTTTGCGCACTACTACCCGATCATGCTGCGGGCGCTCGAGCACTGCGTCATCACGCAGGACGTGTCGTTGATGACGGTGCTGTTCTTCCAGTTCGCGGCGCACGTCGAATGCGTGTGGCGTTGGCTGCTGCTGCTGAACGAGCCGGAGTGGAGGCGCCACGAGTTCATCCCGCGGCTCCCGGAGGGATGCGAGCAGCAGTGCCGGCGAGGGATCCGGGCCGCGTGCAAGCAGTACGCGAAGCGCAGCATCACGTCGGCCCGCTTCAGCCAGCTCGTCTTCGCCATCCTGGCCACCGGCTGCGAGAACATCGGCGAGCCCGGCTGGACCGAACCGCCCATGCCGACGCGCTGCGGCGGCGCGAAGAGACCCCACCCAGACGTCCAGGAGGTGCGCAACAATCTGCGGACCGCGGCCGGCGGCGCCAAGAGACGGCGGACCGCGGCAGCGGCGGCGGCTGGAGGTGCGCCATTCGATCCGCGGGATTCGGCGACTCTGCTTGGCAGGGGCAACGCACCGGCGGACTCGTCCCAACCGAAGCGTCGACGCACCAGGCGCGTGACCAAGTCGAAGAAGGATCAACCCGTGATAGAAAGCGTCGAAATGTAGTTTTTCTTTTCTTTGCGTCTTCTCCTCTCGTCCGAGACGTCTTCGCGTGAGGAAAAAAAAAGGAAACGGTGCGATGATAAGGAGAAAGAAAAGAGAGGGGAAACGTACGGTGCTGATGGTATCGGAGAAGAGGATCGAGACGATTGCGTACTTGGAACTACCGTCGTTGTTCGGGTCCACGGAGACGATGCAAAACTTCACGAGACCTATGCGGTTGAGATCCGTGGTGCGGGCGGAGAAGGCCTGCTCGATGGCGGCGCGATCGAAAACCTTGACGCCGTCGTCGGCGATCATGCCGCTGAGCTCGCGCAGCGCGACTTCGTTCGAGTCTATCATTCCGCGGGAGATGATGTGCTTCGACAGCGACTGCCACGGTGGGATCCTGTGCACGAAGTGCCAACACGTCTCGGGACGCGCGCGGCACTGCGGACGGTTGCAGAGCAGCGATATCCGGAACTGGGTGAAGATCTTCTTTCCGCTCTTCGGGTTCACGCGCTCGAAGACGCTGGTGAAGTAGTTGTCCTCCCCCATCATCGTGCTGATGAAGATCGCCACCGTCTTGTCCATCAACAGCAGCGGGGACATGACCTGCTCGTACGTCTCCTTCGGTATGGACGCGGCCTCCTCTGCCTCCATCACATCCATCGTGGAGCCCCTAAGGTGCGTGGTCTGCACGAAGAAAACGCGTCAGTGCAAAAAAAGCAACGTGAAGAGAGGGAGTGCGGTGCGAGCGTGATTGCGGAAAAGAGAAAAATTAGCGTTATGAAGTCGGGCGCACCGACGTAACCGGTCCACGCGCGCTGCAGTGCATTGGCGAGGTTTATGGACCATAGCTTCGAGTACGTCGCAACGGCCACGGCGAACACGGCCTCGTACGGCGGATGCCGCCACCCCAGCACGCACGCCGCGGCCCACGCAGCGCAGAGTACGACCCGCACGACGACCGTCCGCTGCTGGCTCCACGGGGGCGCGAACAGGGCGAAGACGATCGACTCGCAGCCGATGAACCAGTCCATCGAGCCGACGCACGTGTCGAGAAACCCGAACATCCCCAGGACGAGAAATAGGTTGGCGATGGCCGCGACAGTCATGAGGGTGCGACTGCCGTTGCCGATGGCGGCGCTGAGCACCACCGACACGACGAACGCTATCGACGCGAACCACATCGTTCGTCTGCTATTCGTGGAAAAAAGGGGCGAAGCTACAATCTTCACTACGTAGTATCTTTTATTGCATAATTCTATAGAGACCGACGGAAGAGGTTTTTTTTTGTTCAGACGTCGTCCGTTTCGGCGCCAATGTCCTCCTTGATCGAGACCGCTTCCATCCTCTCTTTCTGCAACTGCGTCGTCACGTCCGGCGGCAGAGTCAGTATCTCGCTGTGGGCAGTCGACGGCATCCACCCCTCCATGTCCATCTTGTACGTCATGCGTTTGCGTACGGACCCGCGGCAGTCCAGCAGGTAGACGCATCTCTTGTCGCGCAACTTCGGGTACTTCTCCGCGAGCATGTTCTCGACGTAGAAGGCGCGGACGAAGTTCTTGTACGCCGGCACGAACGCCTGTCCGTCGGACTCGTACACGGTGTACTCGTCGACGTAGACTTGACCGGTCTTCACCTCGTCCAGACTCAGGGGGGCGCACTGACACCAAAATGCGACGGTCGTCTTCACGGGCGATCCCTTGTACAGCATCTTCTTCGTCTCGACGACGTCGGCCGTCGTCGCGCAGGGAACTCCCGACTCGCGGTCTAGCAGTTCGCGCAGTTTGAACATCGGCATGCTGCACAAGAACATGTTTTCCATGTCGACCGCTTCGGACGCATCGCGTTGCATCTGCTGGTTGAACGCCAATGGCTCCGCCGAGACGGCCTCCTTGATGACCTGGTCGAGCTCGATCGTGGGTTTCATCCACGTTGGCATGCGTCCGATGCACGACGTCGCGGACGTCTGCGATGCGACGGCGGCAACGGCCGTCTCCACGGGCTTCTTGGCGTCCCCGACGAACTCCGCCGCGCGGCGGTACATGTCGAGTTGCTCGGGCGTCGGAGCCGCCATGCGCACGACGCTCGCGGCGGGCACGTACTCGCGCGTCATGTCCAGGGTCCCGTCGGCGCGTTTCTTGAACGTGACGATTGCGGTCGTGTCGCCGCGGGTCTTGTAAGCGTAGACGGGTTCGCTGCCGATCGCGCCGTAGAACGGCGTCTGCAAGGCCTTGATCGCTTTCATCATTGTCTGCGTTGATCGCGTCGTCCACGAGCGCACGAACATCGGATTTATGGACAGTGTGGGGTGTTTTTTACCGCCAACGAAACGTGGTAAAAACAAACAAGGCGCCGGTTTTTTTTTAGAACACCCACAAGAACAAAAAAAGAGGTCTCGTCACAGGTACCATCCCATGTCGTCCGACATGGGGAAACAGAGGACGGGTTTGCAGGCCGTGGGCTGGACCTCCTTGACGGTCTTGTAGTCAGCAGCGTCGTACCACTTGGCCGGCATCATGGTCGAGGGGATGTCGACGGCGAGGTAGTTGGTGTTGTTCGCCTTGGTCTCGGGCCAGACGTACGTGAACACGACGTTGGCCTTGTCGGCGTCGGACATCGTCTTGGTGTAGAAGTGCCACTTTGCGGCGGCCTTGACGGCGTGGTATCCGGAGAGCCATTCCGGCCACGTGCCGGTGTCGTATCGCCACTCGATCAGGTGCACCTTGCCGTCGGCCTTGGACTTGCCGACGAAGTCGACGATGCCGACGATGGTGCGTTCCTCGTAAGGCTCCGGCGACGAGACGATGGCGCGCTCCTTGACGTCCGTGAACTTCTCGTAGACGTACTGGCGTAGGGTCACGCGACGCGCCGGAAGGAGGTTGCGCATCAGACGCGCGCCTCTGCTCTTCTCGGTGTACATGACCTCCATCACGTACGGCTTCAGCGACTCGACGGGCACGCCGTTCATCGTCTTCGCCCGCTCCAGTCCGCCGATCTTCTCCGCCACCGCCTTGAACCGCCCGCTGTCTAGGCGCCCGATCATCGGTTGAGACCCACTCGTGACCACCTCCTGCTCTTCGCCCTCGTCCTCGTCCGCGTCCTCCGCCTCGGGCTCGAGGAACTCCGGCTTCAACGTGGCTCGGATGAGCGGCGGCATCTTCTCGTCCAGATAGTCGCCCGGGTAGTCCTCTTCGGGTTCCGTCTTCGGAGCCGGCGTTGTCGGAGTCGCTGGCTTTGCCGGTGCGGCCGGGGTCGCGGGCGGTGTAGTCTCGACGGGCCAGTCGCGCTTGTAGACCCACGGCCAAGTCCCCGGCACCGGCGTGATCGTGGTCGTGGTCGTGGTCGTTGGCGCGAGTGTGGACGAAGTCTTCGTGCGGTATTTCACAACGGTCGGATCGTCCTCGGCCATGGCGCGCATGTCGAGATCCATCGCGTCCAGCTTCATGAATTTGGCGAAGGACACGTCCGGTACCACACGGTGCTCGAACGTGTAGCCGCCGTGCGCGCTCGGCTTGGCAATGGCCACGCGCAACTTACCGTCGGGATCCGTCCCGTAGTGGACGGCGCGCAAACCGGCGACGTCCGCGTCGCTTATCATCATTCCAACATGCATCGGTTCTGCAGCCATCGGAAATTTGTTGTCTCTGGGAGTGGAAGGGATTTCTGTTGTTGACTTTGTTGATTCGGATCCCAACACCCCTTGCACGGTCTGAACGAAGGGTTTTTTTTAATGTGGTTGTTGGAGGAGACAAAGAGAACGTCAAAGGGACGTGTTTTTATATTACTCTTGACTTTGCTATGGGTGCGACGTGATTGACCCTCTCGTCTGTCTCGAGACGGCCGTCCGAATAGTAATTTTTATACCGAGTTCTGGCCACTTCGTGGCTCCGTACGGCGACGCTTGGGCTCCGGCGCCTCCGCGTCGGGCGAGGACGGACGCGGGCGCTTTGTCCCACTCGCCTTCTCGAGCCGTTTCGCGGTCAGGCCGCGCAGGTGCGTCGCGAAAGCGGTCCAGACGGCTTCTTCGGCGTCGGCGAACTCCCGCGGCAGCTTGTACGGGACGACGCCGTCGGTCGTCGCCTGGACGACGTAGCACTGCTCGCCAAAGTCGAGGCCCCAGTAGCGCCGCACGATGGCCTTCTCGAGCAAGACCTGCAGGTAGTGCTGGTTGAGCGGACAGTTGTCGGCGAAGTCGAGCGGTGGACGCATGCGGCCGTTCGCCTGACGCAGGTATCCGTAAAAGCCGGTCTTGTTCTCGATCAGGACCGGCTCGAGGCGCGGGCCGTAGGCCACGACGTCGATGCGCGTGCCGCAGAGCAGGTCCGGCGCGGCGACGGGGAACTGCGACACGGCCGGCGCCCATCCGTACAGCGCGTACGCCGTCAGCACGTCCTTGGCCAGCGAGTCGACGCGCGCGAGCCGCGCGAACTTGGCCGGGGCGTTGATGGCCAGGCGCACCTGTTCGTCGACGCGGTTCCCGAGGTCCACGCCGCGGACCCGGCGGCGCCTGGCGGTCGCCGCGCGGCGCCGGTCGACCGGCAGCGGGAGCGCGGAAGGCACCCCGCCCGACGCGGCGCGCGCCGCCTCGTAGTCGTAGTCCGGGTAGAAGCAGTCGCGCATGGGCTTCGTCAGCCCGAGCATCGCGACGGTGCGGCCGTCGATCGACGCGCGTATCGTCGGCACCCCGAGCATGTTGGTCAGCGAGATCATCCGGTTCATCGGCGAGCAGAAGAGCGGCTCGAGGCTGCCGTAGTCTGCTGCCCTTCCCGGGTCCGCGGTGACGGCGCTGAACACCGTCGCCGTGGCCCGGCGCCTCGGTCGGCGGGACTCAGACGTCGGCCTTGTCTCCGCCGCCGCCGTTCCCGACGACGAGGACGGAGGGGGCCCCGCCGCTGCTATCGATTGCCTTCT
>Ga0315284_10001547_pt1 | contig 32779 bp, 31 predicted proteins | sample YL17G09_16_MG_FD_203696 | JGI IMG/M metagenome (GOLD analysis project Ga0315284, IMG submission 203696) | Sediment microbial communities from Yellowstone Lake, YNP, Wyoming, USA - YL17G09_16 | ecosystem: Environmental > Aquatic > Freshwater > Lake > Sediment | place: USA: Wyoming | collected... | reverse complement strand
CCGGACGAACGCCCATGGTGACCAACCGTGCCAGCGAGAACCCGTCGGGCCGGTACCCGATGATGCCTCCCAGACCGGCTTCAGCGGGCTCAGAAGAGATCCCGAGAGAACCGGGCATCCGCCTTCATGGCGGCGCGGTAGTCGGCGATCCGGCCAATGGCATGGTCAGCCGTGTCAATGGCCATCACCGCATCGCCATAGGTGCCACAGATCCATGCAGCCGCAATGGCAATGGCCGGGGCAGTATCGCGACCCACAGGTTCGGCAATCACATCGTAGGCCAGGCTTTTTGGAATGGCAGCGCGGATCTTGGCCGCCATGTCGCAGCCCGTGACAATGAGTGGACGTGCACCGGCGCCGCACAAGGGCATCATGCGACGCAGTGTCTCTTCGAGCATTGAGCGGTCGGTGGTAATGGGCAGCAACTGCTTGGGGCGCGCGGATCGCGAAAGCGGCCAGAACCGCTCTCCCACGCCGCCGGCCAGGATAACGGGAACGATGGTCATGCGGAGTGCTCCTGAAAGTGTGACATCACTCGGGGATATTGAGCTTCTCCTTGAGACTCTTGACAGCAGCGAGGGGAACCCGGGGTACGCCGATTTCCGAGCGGTTGTGCGTGGGGCTGTGGAAGTCGGAGCCGCCGGTGAAGGCCAGGTTGTGGGTCTTGGCGAAGCGCATGTAGCTTTCGGCAACCGCAGTCGCATGCTCGGAGTGATAGACCTCGATACCCAGGAGGCCATCGCGCACAAATTCGGGAATGCGTTCGTCAACCTGGGTAATGGCCGGATGCGCCAGCACGGGGATGCCGCCGGCGGCGCGCACCAGGTCAAACACTTCGCGCGGAGAGAGCTTCAGCTTTTCGACGTAGGCGGGCGAGTCGTAGCCGATGTATTTGTCGAAGGCCTCACGAAACGAGTAGACAAGCTCCTCTTTGAGCATTGCCGCTGCGATGTGCGGGCGACCGATGGCTGCGCCGCCGGCGATGCCCAGCACCGTCTCGAACCGCAGGTCGATGCCCAGGCGGTTGAGGTTCTCCACCATGCGTCGTGCACGATCGAACCGCGCATCGCGCATTTGATGGAGTCGCATCCGGAGCTGCTCGTTGTCGGCGTCTACGAAATACCCCAGGATGTGAATATCCACGCCCTGGATCTCACTCGACAGCTCCACACCCGGTATGACCTCAATCCCGTACTGCTCACCCAGTGCCTGGGCCTGCGGATACGCATCGAGGCTGTCATGGTCAGTGATGGAGACGGCTCGCAGATTCCGCTGTGAGGCCATTTCCATCAACTCCTGCACTGTGCAGGTACCGTCGGAGAATTTCGAATGGATGTGTAGGTCTACATAGCGCCGAAGGGTCCTCGCCGCGAGGGTCATCCTTTTTAATGTCCAGGTTACAGGTTTAGCATAGTTGGTTAAAATACCACAACGGACCAGTGGGGTCAAGCGCAGGTCGGCGATTGGGTTCGAGGCCGGCGAGGCAGAAGCAAATGCCTCTGGGTGGCACTGCGCCGGGTAGGGGGTGAGACGCTGCGTTGCTCGCGCAGGCGACGAGGAACCCCCACCCGCGAGGCAGAGGTGCTGGCTCTCTCACCGACTCCCTCGCCTGCCGATGACGAGCACAAGAACCCGGTCCGTCTGTGGCGGTTTCTCCGGCGGACCGTTTCTTCGGGGGTGCTCTGGCACTCCCGGGCGGTTGTTTCGTATCTTTCCCCTATGGTCGACAATGTGCTACGATCGGAGATGGAGCAGCGCCTGCGAAGGTGCTTCGGGCAACGCTTCAGGGCTGCGGTGTTCTACGGCTCGCGCGCGCTGGGAAGAGAGGGCCCCGGCAGCGACTTGGATCTGCTCGTGGTCCTCGATGGTCCGATCCGCCTCTGGGCCGATACGCACAGGGCGGTCGTCTCGTTGTACGATGTTCAACTGGGGCTCGACTACCCGATCCACGTCATTCCTGTCGAGAAAGACTCCTACGATGCGGGGGAGTACTCTCTGTATCGACACGCCAAAATCGAGGCATCGGTGGCATGAAAGCTGATGCCGTTGACCTATGGCAGAGAGCCAGGCAGGCTCTGGCAACCGCACGGAACCTCGTGCAGAGCGATCCAGACGCCGCGGCATCGCGTGCCTACCATGCAGCATTCTACGCGGTCTCCGCCTACTTTGCAGGACGGGAATGCTCCTTCACCAAGCACTCCGCCGTCGAAGCCGCCGTCCATCGTGACTTGGTCAAGCCGGGCATCTGGACCCCCGAACTCGGTGCCGCGTACTCCTCACTGGCCAATATTCGGACCACTGGTGACTATGGTGGCGGCAGTCACGTCTCTGTCGAGGATGCGCAAGAAGCGTGTCTTGCCGCTACGGCCATACTTGAAGCTGTCGAGCACCTCGTGGGCGGTATGGGCGAATGATGATCGCCCATACCGCCGTCACCACTGCTTGATATTCTTGAGGGCCTGGTCCAGTTCAACGTAGCGGAAGGTGTAGAACGAGGTGCGTGACTTGAGCTGCTTGAGGTAGTCGACTGCTGCCTTGGCGCGATCACCAATGGCCGCAGCCTTGGCCAGGTAGTAGTACACCTCCGGGTCGTCGCCGTACTGCGATGTCCACCACGACCGGAACGACTGCTCCGGCTCAGTTCCGCTGTACAGCATGGCCACGTGACGAGGCAGAGGGAAGGGCTGTCGCTCGGACGCGACCTGCCGGCACACAACCGCGCAACTCTCCGCCCCTTCCACAAATCGCCCCACATCCCCGGTCTTGATGCGCGCCATCCACGCAATGGGGGTGCTCTTCGGGCACTCCTGGCTCACCTTGCGGTAGATCGCGATGGCGTCTTTGTAGCGAAACTCGCTTTCGTAAATTTCGGCCAGTGTCATCCACGCGTGCCACGATGCCTCGATGGCGGCCTGGCCCGTGCCGCCGGCGCAGCTGTTGAGCAGATCGGCGGCAGCGCGCATCTCGCGTTTGTTCAGGTGGGCGCGTCCGGCAGCGTACCGGGCGTACGACAATACCAGCGGGTCGCCCTCGTAGAGTCGCTCCATCTTCTTCTCCAGAGCGATGACGCGGTCGTAGGCCTGAGCGCGGAGGAGGTGTTCCAGCAGCAGACAGCAGAGCCGACCCCGCTGCCGGGTGTAGACAGGAAACGCCGTGGGAAGCGATGTCACCAGCGACTCAACCGCTGCGAAACGGCCCTGCGCGAGTGAGTCGGCCGCTGCCAGCGACAGGTATGCCAGCGACGACTGGTTGACGGTATGGAACGGAGCCAGCCCTGCGGCCCCTGCATAGGCGTCGGCTGCCGCGCCCATCCCTCCGGTTCGCTGCAGCACAACGCCCTGCATGAAGCGCACCAGCGGCCTTAGCCGTTCGTCAAGCTGCGGCGTTGCCCACAAGTCGGCCAGTACCTTGTCGGCTCTTGTATACCGCCCCGTCCTGATGAAGCAGTCGGCAATGCGCATCTGTACGTCGCCGCCGGTTCGGGAGCGCGGGAAATCGACCAGCAACCCCTGGTACTCCTCAAGCGCACCCTCAAACTCGCCGCGTTCCCAGAACCGGTCGGCCACCAGCGATGGGCCCGACAGTTGCGGCATGGCCAGGCGGGATACCTTGAGGTTGTCAAAGCCGCATGTCGTGCCCTTGGCGAAGAAGCCGATCTTCTGGTGGTTCTTACCCAGCAAGGGGAAGTAGTCCCACAGTACTGCCACGGGCATATCGTTGACTGTGAGCGAAATCTGGTTCTCGCTCTTCTTCACCACCACGTGATATACCGGCGCTGCCGGCAGCTCAGCCGGGTCGGCATCGTGCAGCAGCAGAGAACTGCCCAGATAGGAAATGCCGCACTCGGCGGTTCCTTGACGATGCAGATACACGCTGTATGCGCTGTCGGGGCTGTTGCCGCACAGGAAGAGACCCACGTTGCACACGTCGGTATCGGTGGGGGCAAGATCGAACTCGATCATGACGTCGCGGGTGAGTGACCGCTCCAGTCTGATGTACGAGAGTCCGGCACAGTCGACCTGGAGACGGCCGCCACGCACCCCCCACGACGAGTCGGGCGGCGGGGGCCGAGACCACTGGTCGGACTGCAGTGAATCGGAGAAGGTCTCCTCGAACACCAACTGCCAGTGCGGCTTCTCCTTGGTGCCCTGGACGTAGAGGAATGCCAGAAAGAGCGCACTGAACGTGAACAGGATCGAGCCAATGGCCGACACTGCCCAGAACTTGCGGAAAAAATGCGTGACGTGCCACCACAGCGTGGGGCTTCGTGCGATCACCCGCTCGCCTTTGAGGTAGCGTCGGATGTCGCCGGCGAAATCGTCCATGGTCTGGTAGCGCTTGGCCGGGTCCCGCGCCATGGCCATGAGGGTAATGGCCTCGATTTCTGCCGGAAGCCACGGCACCAGTTTGCGCAGGGGAAGGGGCGTGGCATCCAGCACGTTCATGGTGGTCTGGTGGATGCTGCGCGGATCGAGGTAGGGGTTCTTGAACGTGAGCATCTCGTACAGCATGATGCCCAGCGAACAGATGTCGCTGCGCAGGTCGTAGTCTTGGCCCAGCAGTCGCTCCGGCGCCATGTAGGCCGGCGAGCCCACGATCTCGCCTGTCTGCGTGAGTGTGCCGCCTTCGCTCTTCTCCATGGCCTTGGCCAGTCCGAAGTCGATGAGCACGGGAACCTTGTTGTCCCTCATGATTACGTTGTTGAGCTTGAGGTCGCGGTGTATGATGCCCTTACGATGGGCATAGCCCAGCGCGTCACCCAGACCGGCGACGATCTCCAGCACCTCTGCAAGCCTGGGCTTGGCCAGGTGCAGGTGGTAGTAGAGGTTGCGTCCGGGAATGTAGTCCATGGCCAGGAAGTACACGTTGTCTTCCATGGCAACTTCGTGGATGCTCACAATGCCCGCGTGTGTCAACTTGGCAACCGCGTGCGCTTCGGAGAGGAATCGGTCGACAAACGAGCGGTTGATGGTGATGTTGGCCGGAAGCACCTTGAGCGCCACCACGCGGTCGAGGTCGAGCTGCGTTGCCTTGTATACCACCGCCATGCCACCGCGGTCGATCTCTTCGATGATGCGATACTTGCCGAGCGTTGAGCCCGTGGCAAGGAAGGTACGTTCGATCTTGGGGATGATGTTTTCGATTCTCATCTCGGCACGGCCCAATGGCGATGGCGGCTCGGCATGTTCGGGAGATGACGGGGGCGTAGCCATGGTGCTGCTGGAATCTCTGCTATTTAATCGCTTCACCGATGCGTCACATCACTCGCTGCTTTGTCACTCAGACTGCCGGAGCCCGTCCTGGACTGGGTATCACCATATACTAATATGAGAGGCCCGCGTTTTCAATGACGCTCGCCGGACTCCATCACTGTGCCGAACTCGCGCGGCTCCGGCGCGGTGATCGTAATCGTTCGTTTCAGCAGCGGGTGCGGCACTCGGATGGTGTGTGCATGGAGGTAGAGCCGCCGCGCCACCGACCGTCGCGCAAAGAGCGCCTCGTCGCGCGTCGGATCACCATAGCGCACATCCCCGACAATCGGGCACCCCGCGTGCTCCAGGTGCACCCGGATCTGGTGGGTGCGCCCCGTGTGCAGGTCCACGCTGAGCTTTGACAGACCGCCGTGGGCACGCAGCACCTCGTAGCTGCTCTCCGCGTCCAGGCCCTCGTCTCCCACCTGCATCTTGGTGCCGTCGTTGCGGCCGTAGGTGCGCTCGATGGGTGCACTGATCGTGCCGCTGTGGTGCGGGGGAGTCCCGTGGCACACGGCAAGGTAGTGCTTCTGCACGTCGCGCTCCCGAAAGCTCTCGTGCAAGGTTCGAAGAGCCGTGCGATTCTTGGCAATGAGCACCACTCCCGACGTGTCGCGATCGATGCGATGCACCAGGGCGGGCTCTCCCGACGACGCTGTCCCCGATGTCAACAAGTAGCTCTTTGCCAGGTCGATCATCGTATCGGCGCCCTCGTGGCCCGTACCCGAGTGCACCACCAGGTGCGGAGGCTTGTTGCAGGCGAGGAGCACATCGTCTTCGTAGAGCACGCGGAAGTTCTTTCGGAAGTACTCGGTCTGCGCCAGATCGACCAGGTGCGCGTCGGAGCCGCCCTGTGACGCGGTAAGTTCTGGCTTGTCAACGGCCATTTCCACGAGGTCGCCCAGAGCAAGCCGCGAGTTCTCTTTGGCCTTCTTGCCGTTGACACGCACATCTCCCTGGCGGATCATGCGGTAGATCTGCGAGAGTGTGCGCAGCTTGAGGCGCTTGCGCAGGAAGCGGTCGAGCCGCACGCCTGCGTCGTCTTCTTCGATGCGGATGGAGGTCATGCCGTCTCTTCCTGGTCAGGACGATGGCGTGGCCGGAGCCCGACCGGTTGCTCGGTTCAGGCAACGTGCCAGTGTCCGCGTGCCCGCTCCCACAACACGGTGCAGCACCCGGCCGCAAGTCCCGCAACATCGGCGAGCCAGTCGAACACGTCGCAGCTGCGGTACACGATATACTGTTGATGCAGCTCGTCCAACGCACCGTACGCCGCTCCCACGATCATTGCCACGATCACCGCCCAGGGCGCGCGACCGCCACTGCGCACGAGCACCCAGCGCAGAAGCAACACACCCAGAGCCCAGAACATGCCGGCGTGTCCGAGTTTGTCCGCATTGTCAAGCCAGGCGGGCGGACCTGGCGGCTCTCCCGGTAGTGACGTAAACACGAACATGGCCGTCCACCAGAGAAGCAGCGGCAGGCCGGTAGTGAGGGAGGGTTTCAGCATGGAGTGAGGAGGTCCGCGCGCCGAGCCAGACCGGCGCCTCCGGGTATCGAACATGCAATGAGGAATGCCGGGCGCGCTACCGATGAGGTGTCACCGACTGGTGACACCTCATCAGTAGCGATCGTACAGCCCCGAAATCGACTGGCCCTGATTGGTCTGCACAATGGCCTTGGCAAACAGATCGGCCACCGATACAACCTCAAGTTGCGGCAGTGCGACCTTTTTGGCGTCGGTGATGAAAACCGTGTCGGTGACCACCAGCCGCGAAATGGCCGAATTGCGGATGCGCTCCACCGCGTTGCCGGAGAGCACCGCATGCACAATGCACGCCTCGATGCCCGTTGCGCCCAGCCGGTCAAGCGCGCGCGCCACCTCGGCAAGAGAACCGCCCGAGGCCACTTCGTCGTCAAAAATAAGCGCTCGTTTGCCCTTCACGTCGCCAATGATGTTGTGAATGACAGGACTCTCCGAATCGTCAACGCGTCGCTTGTCCATGATGGCCATCGGAAGCCCCAGTGTGGCGGCATAGTACTTGGCGTGCTTGGCGCTGCCCGAATCGGGCGCCACGACAACGCAATTGTCAAGACCTCCCCTGCGGAAGTAGTCGCACAGAAGTTTGCCTGCAAGCAGGTGGTCGCAGGGGATGCGGAAGAACCCCTGGATCTGGGGCCCGTGCAGATTCATGGTCATGACCCGGTCGGCGCCCGCCGTTTCCAGCAAGTCGGCCACCAGTCGCGCAGTAATGGAAATGCGCGGTTCGTCCTTCTTGTCGGATCGCACGTAGGGGTAGTACGGAGAGACCACGGTAATACGACCGGCGCTGGCATGCTTGACGGCATCGACCATGATGAGCAGCTCGACCAGCCCCTCGTTGACCGGCGCACACGAGGGCTGGATCACGAACACGTCCTGACCGCGCACGCTCTCCAGAATCTTGACTTTGATGTTCTCGTTGCTGAACTTGAGGATTTCAGCCCTGCCCAGCGCCACCCCCGCGTGCGTGCAGATTGCCTGGGCCAGAGGGATATTGGCGTTTCCCGAGAATATCTTGATGGGTCCGATCATGCGGGCTTCTTTCGGGGATGGAGTGGAGGGACTCCGTGATAGCTACTTTTTGCGCGCATCCCATTCGAATGCAAGGTCAAGAATGGACTCTTGAATGAGTTTGGGCTGCGCCACAATGCGAGGTTCAAAATAAAAGTCGCCTTCCTCCAGGTCCAACATGGAGAACACGGCTTCGCGTCCGGTCTGGTTACGGTAGAACGCGTCAACCACCCGCCCGGCAATGAACGTGAGGTATCCCTTGCGTCGACCGCTGTACACATGCATAATACCCTGCCGCTTGCCGATTTCGAGAAACTGGATGGCGTCGAGGAGGCTGGTCTGTTTGAGGTTGCCGGAGAGGACAAACGTGGTGTGAGGCGTGCGGCCTTCGATCTTCTTCTTGGAGAAGCGCTTCCGCAGCAGCGCGACGGCACCCACTCCTGCGGCAATGCCGAGAGTTGCTCCGCTTGCACCTGTCACAATGTCGCCGATCATGTCCGAGCTGCCTTCCTTAAGCGCGAAACCGCTGTGCAGTGAAAAAATACTCCCGGGACGCAGGCTCGGCCTACTCTTCCTGTCCGTGAACACCCCGCTCCGCCACTGTGGACGCCGGAGTGCATGGATCTGCGGGGAGTTGATGCTCCGGAGAAAGGCATCCGCGCCGAACAGGGGAGCCGTTCGTCACTCGTAACTCGCTTGCTCGTAACTCGTCACTTCCCCCTCAGTCCGACAGACGTTGCGCGCAACGTCTCTACATGTTCGTCGGTGACCTCCACAACTCCGCGCTCCCCACTCCGAACTCCGCACTTCCCCTCACAGTCCCGACGACCCTCCCTTGCTCCGCAGTACCTTCTCCACGCCCTTGAGCTTGCGCATTCTCTCGGTGATCTGCTTGAGCTGATTGCGGTTCTGGATGCCCACGCGGAAGACATCGTGCGCCTGGTCGTTGGCAGTGGTGACCGTGGCTTCCAGCACATCCGCTCCGAAATTGGCGAACACCCCCGTAAGCTCATGCAGCAGCCCCGGTCGGTCGTGCGCCACGACCTCAAGTGACACCACGTACCGTTTGTCCTCGCGGCTCTTCCAGCTCACGTCGATGCGCCGCTCTTCGCTGTCGGCAAAGAGGCCCACATTCGGACAGTCCTTCCGATGCACGGCAATGCCACGACCCCGGGTCACAAAGCCGGTGATCTGGTCGCCTGGAATGGGATTGCAGCACTTGGCAAATCGTACCATCACGTTGTCGGTGTCGCCCACTACAACGCCGGGTTGCTTTGCCGCAAAGGTGCGCGCCAGACGCGACATCACGTTCACATGGATCGGCTTCTTCTCCTTGCGGCTCTGGAAGTGCTCCATGATACGTGCGACCGGCAGCTCGCCGGAACCCACCTGCTCGTACAGTCTGTCAAGGCTTCCGATCCCCAACGCCTGCAGCAGCTCGGAGGTGTGATCGGTGATGGGCGTGCGCATGTGAAGCTTGGCGTAGTTGGTGCGCACGATGTTCCTGCCCAGCTCCAGGCTCTCGCGCTTCTCCGATGTACGCAGCCACCGCCGCACCGACGATCGCGCCTTGGGCGTCTTGATGTACTGGAGCCAGTCGATGGTCGGATTTCTGGAGGCTGAGTGAAGCACCTCCACGGTGCTGCCGCTGCGCAGCGCCGTTCCCAGAGACTCCAGCTTGCCGTCGAGCTTGCCACCAATGCAATGCAGCCCCAGGTCGGTGTGCACGGCAAAGGCGAAGTCGAGAACGGTGGCGCCCTTGGGCAGCGAGATGAGATCTCCCTTGGGAGTGAACACGAAGATCTCGGCATCGAACAGGTCGATCTTGAAGAACTCGAAGAACTCGGTTGAGTCTGTCAAGTCCTTCTGCCACTCGATGAGGTTCTTCAGCCACACCAGCGCCTTGTCGTCTCGGGAGATGGCTGCTCCCTCACCGTCTTTGTACAGCCAGTGCGCCGCAATGCCGTCTTCCGCAACCTGATTCATCTCCCAGGTGCGGATCTGGATCTCGGCAATCGCGCCTTTCTCCCCGACCACCGTGGTATGCAGCGATTGATAGCCGTTTGTCTTGGGGGTGCTCAGGTAGTCTTTGAAGCGGTCCTGCACCGGCTTCCAAAGCGAATGCACCACGCCCAGTGCACCGTAGCAGTCGCGGATATTGTTCGTGATCACACGTATGGCGAGCAGGTCGTAGATCTCCTCAAACGACTTGTTGTACAGCTTCATCTTCTGGTAGATGCTGTAGAAGTGCTTGGGTCTGCCAATGACGGTGGCTTCAACGCCCTCACTCTTGAGCCGTTCGCGCAGCGGCCCCGCAAAACTCTCGATCTGCCTCTCGCGCTCGTGCCGGCTGCCTACCACCTTGGAAACGATGTTCTTGAACTCTGCGGGGTGCAGGTGCTTGAAGGCCAGATCCTCCAGCTCCCACTTCATGCGCGCCATGCCCAGGCGGTGGGCCAGCGGCGCGTAGATGTCGAGAGTTTCGCCGGCGATGGCCTTGACCTTCTCCACCGAGAGGTAGCGTAGTGTTCGCAAGTTGTGAAGTCGGTCGGCAAACTTGATGACAATCACGCGGATGTCTTGAGCCATGGACAGGAGCATCTTGCGGTAGGTCTCGGCCTGCCGCTCCTCGTGCGATTTCATCTCCAGCTTCTGGATCTTGGTGACGCCGTCGACCAGAAGCAGAATCTGCTCGCCAAACTCCCGCCCGAGTTCCTCGCGCGTGATGGGTGTGTCCTCCAGCACATCGTGCAGAAGGCCCGCTGCGATGGTGATGGCATCGAGCCGCTGCTCAGCCAGAATAAGCGCCACCGCCACGGGGTGCGACAGGAACGGCTCGCCCGACTTGCGTACCTGGTTGCGGTGGGCGTTCCAGGAGAAGCGGTACGCCTTCTCCACGCTGTCACTTTGGACGTGGGGGTTGACTTCGTGCACCTGGCGGAGGAACACCGCCGCAGCCTGGTCGAGTGCGGCCTGCACCGCAGGCATGGTGCGGGTGTCGGCGGTATGGATGCCTTTGTCGGGGCCGTTCATGGACGAATGCCCCCAAGAAGCTTCTGGACATCGACAATTGTGGCTGCATCGGGCCGCTCCCGGTAGCGTGCCACACGCGCCTGCGGGGTGGCCTCATGGTGCAACACTTCGTCGCATTCATCAAGAACGGCGATGCGAGGCCGATCGAGCAGTCGCGTGAGTTCGCAGAGGGGTGTTGCACCTGTCACCATTACCTCCGACATGGAAATGAGCGCTGCCTGATGCGCCGCACTCATGTCGTGGAACACGGGGATGCGTTGGCGCGCTGCCCACGCCTCGGCGAGCCCCGGGCGGACATCGCTGTCGCCGTAGAGGTACCAGGTCACCGGCCGCACTGCTGCCACTGCCGCACACAGCGACTCGGTCCACGACTCGCCAAAGGTGCGCACAAAGAAGTATCCGTCGATGCCGGCAAGGCGCTGCTGAGGAGGCAGGCCGCATTCGTGCAACAGGTGTCGCGCCTCGTCAATGGCCCGCGGAGACACACTCCAGCGGCTCGGCCGGCCCACCGGTGCACCGAGCATGCGCGCGATCACCAGGTTCTGTGTGGGCAAGTACGCGGGGTCGGGGCTCAACTGCACACGCATGTTGAGAAACGGATATGCGCCCGCATACCCCACGCGCACTTCCGCGCCCGTCTGGCCAACCAGATACAACAGCGACAGGTCGGGATTGCGCTCCAGCAGAACGCACAAGTCAAATCCCTCGCTGTGAAGGTGCTCGGAGAGCGCTTCGAAGTGTCGTGAGAAGCAGTATCGCTGGTCGCGTCGGTACGCGTTGACACGGGCGATGCCCGGCATGCCCTCGAAGTATGGTCGCACGGCCTCTTCGCACAGCAGCACAATACTGCACTCGCCGAAATGGGAGATGAGCGCGCGCACGCCATGCACATGCTGCAGGGCCGACAGCGCATCTTCGGGCAGTACGATGAGTGCCTTGTGCACACTGGAGAAGTCGCGCGGCAGACACAGATGTTGCCCCGAGCAGGTGTGCTCCACCCGCGAGCGCAGCAGTGCAGTCTGCCGTCGTCGGCCCAGCAGGCCGAAGAGCCGCGAGCGCACGGTCGCCGAACTCTTTGATTTTGGCGTGGACATTGGTGTAGAATTGTGCAGGAATAGTGCCGAACAGTGTTGCCCGGCCCGCGTCATTCGTGTGACAATCGGGCGCGAGGTCCTGTCTCGACAAAAACTACATCATTCTCACCCCATCACCCCGGCGGTTCAACCCATGGCCGGCTCTTCTTTGGGCACCATCCTCATTGTTGTGGAGGCGCTGCTGTACGCAGCAGCCGCATTCCTGTCAGTGACAGGTCGCATGGACCTGGGTCTGGCGGGTCCGCAGGCCTGGGGCGTGTACGGTGTTGTCGGCGTTGCGTTTGCCCTGGCACTGGTTGCGGCCTCCAGAAGCCCTGCCACTGTCCGCAACTGGCGCACCGTGTGCGGACTGTCGTTACTCATGGTCGTGGCAGTGCACCTCACACTTGGCCCGGAGCAGCGATGGTTTCTCGCCTCTCCGGCGCATCGCGGGTACTACCTGCTGCTGATGCTCTTCGGGTCGTTTGGGTCCCTGCCGCTTCTGGCTGCGTCACTCGGCGTGGTCGTGGCGTGCGAGGTTCTGCACGTCTTCGTGCATGCCGACGATGCCGTCTCGATGGCAGCCCTGACACCGCTTCTGTGGGCTGCGGGGTCTGTGGTCGCCTGCGGCGTTCTGCCCTACGTGGTGGCTCGGGGCATCAAGCGCAATGCGCCGCCGGTAAGGACGCCCATGCCGGGCTCGCGCACCGCAGCCCTGGGAGATGCCGATGAGTTCAAGCAAACCATTCTGGCCGGAGAATCGGGCGAGCTTCAGCATCCCGGTCAGAAGGCCACGGGCGTCGAAGAGATTCTGTCAAGCGTGGTGTTCTTCATGTCGCGCAACTTCGAGGCCTACTCTGCACTGGGTTTCATCTTCGACCCGATTCGGCAGTGCTTCACTCTCAACTCATTCCACTCCAAAAGTATGAGCGTTGCCCGCAAGGTGGAGATCCCCCTGGGCAAGGGCATCGTGGGCCGCGTGGGTGTGGAGAAACGTTCGTTCATGAGCGGCGACCTCTCCATGTACGGTGGAGAGGTCCTCTACTACACGGGCGCCGAGATCATCAATTCCATACTCGCAGTGCCCATTGTGTCGGAAGAGCGGGAACTGCTTGGCGCCCTGGTGGTTGACAGCAAGAACAATCGCGTGTTCACCGATCACCACAAAGAAACCATGCGCCGATTCTCGTCGCTCGCCGCTGCGCTCATCACCAATGCGCGCATGCGCTTCCAGCAACAGCAGACCGCGCAGCAGTTCCAGATATTCTACGAAACCGCCCAGCGCTTCACCACGGCACTGAAGATCGAGCAGATCTTCGACATTGTCTTCGATACCATGGCGCTGCTGGCCAACTACACCCGCGTGATGGCTCTCACCTTCGACCCGCGTCGCCAGGTGGGCATGGTGTACCGCATTCGCAGCACCTCGGCCAGCATTCCTCAGGCGTACGAGTTTCCCATCAACGCCGGGTTGTGCTCGTACGTGTACCAGCAGAAGAAGTCCGTGAACATCGGCGACATCACGCAGATCACCGGCGACTTCCACCTGCTGGTGCCGGGGGAGCCCCGCAGCCCCAACCTGCGATCGGTGCTGGTGACGCCCATTCTCGACGACGAGGCGCGCTGTTTGGGCATTGTGTCGGTCGAAAGCGACAATGTCAACCAGTTCGGCGGCAAGATCGAACAACTGCTCTCAACGATTGTCGGCAACGCATCGGTCGCCATCGCCCGCGCGCTGCTCTACCAGCGCATGGAGAAACTGGCTACCACCGACGGCCTCACCGGCCTGAACAATCACCGCTTCTTCCAGGAGACATTGACAACTGAGCTTGAGCGCTCCAAGCGGTACGGCCGCCCCTTTGGCCTGTTGCTCATGGACATCGACCACTTCAAAAAGTTCAACGACACCTATGGCCACCCCGTGGGAGACCTGGTGCTCAAAGAGATGTCGGGGTGCATCCGGCGCTCCATACGCCAAACCGATTTCCCTGCGCGCTACGGCGGCGAGGAATTCATCGTCGTCCTCCCGGAAATTGATGAAAAGGGAGCGATCGTTACCGCCGAGCGTATCCGCCAGACCGTGGAGGCGCATGTGGTGCAATCGGGCGACAAGGCCCTCAAAGTCACCATGAGCGTGGGCGTGGCCACATTTCCCGGCAGCGCGCAGGAGAAGCCGGCGCTCATTAACTGTGCGGACAAGGCGCTGTATCAGTCGAAGGAGGCGGGCAGGAACAAGGTGACGGTGTGGCGGGCGGGGATGTGAGTGGGGGGAGTCAGATCTCAGAGGTTGTTGACTGGGTCAGGCTGCAGGAACTTGCGAATACTCACATGACGCTTCGCCAAATGCTGGGGCACGGGATTTTGGATTTCGGCAAGCGTCATCCACGGCAGACGCTATGCGACAATGTTCGATGGTTCACACCAACTGTGCTTAACAAAATGGATCGGGCGTCGCGTTCCCCGAAGGTGGAAACTCCCCGTCATGTGCCGTGGCCCGGGCACGCTTCATCGGCAGGAATTCGCGACCGAACCGCACACCCCGCAAAGTGCCCTGTGGCATGGCCCGATGGTTCTCACCAATCTATTTTGTTGCAGGAAGAACACTCGGACTCAAGGAGGTCGCTCATGAAGATGGTGAGAGTCGAGTTCGATTCTCCGATCGACGAGTTCGCATACCTGATTCGTCGCCTGGCAGAGTTTGAGGCACGGTTCGGCATGAGTTCCGAGACGTTCTTCGAGCGGTTCCAGTTGGGTCAGTGCGATGACACTGCCGAGTCCATTGAGTGGTCGAACTACTACCAGGCGTTCGTGGATGTTCGGACTGCGCTCGAAGGGCAACTGAGACATGCCGCATGAGCACCTCTACGCCTATCTGGAGTCGGTACGGAGCCTCCTGACGGGACTGCGCGGATGCTGGGTTGAGGAGTACACCGACCAAGTGTTCAGCTCGGGCAGGGCGATCATCTCCTGTCGGGTCCGATTCCCGGAAGGCAAGCTTCTCCATGTCAATGAGTGCGTCAGGATTGGCTCCGAGCAGCTTGAGCGCGTTGACTATCGATACCACTTCCAGGGACCAAAGGGCGAGCTGATCTTCCGGTTCGACTCAACCCGCCACTTCCCCGATCTGCCGTTCTTTCCGTTCCACAAGCACACCGCTGATGGGGTTACCGGTCACCCAAGACCGGAACTCGCTTCCGTCCTCGAACAGGCCAGCCAAGCTTCGAGACCGTAGCCCTCCCTCCCAGCTACTTGACAAGCAGCTTGACGAAGCCGTGCGGCGGCATGACCTTTGTATCCCCTATGCGTTTGGGGAAGTGTGCAAGGTTGCCGGTCACCAAAACTGCCGCTCTTGTCGCAAGGGCACACTCCAAGAACGGAAGATCCGACGCATCTCTCAACGGGATCTTCACTGGAACCGCCGAGACCTGTCTGCCGTTCTCTCGAATGTAGTCGAGAAGTGCGGCTGTTTCTTCCGGATGGAATCCGAACTTCGGCCGCGCGAGCACGCCCTGATATTCCGACGAGATCCGCGCGTCGTAGCATGGCGTGATACGACCTTCCAGCAGAAACGACACGACCGCTCCAGGCGACCCGAATGGATTGAGAAGCCCCGATACCAGCACGTTCGTGTCAACGACGACGAGCATCGCCTACCGCGTCCTTTTTGCGCGAACCTGGTGGATCTCGTCGTTGATTGCGGCGAGTGAGAGGGTGTCCAAGCCCTTGCCGACCGCACGGGTCTGCATGGCGGAAACGGCGGACATCGCCCGCGCCCTGCGCATGGTCCGCAGCGACTCCTCCATGGTGAGATCGGACAGTGGTGTGAGAAGAGCAGCAGGCTTGCCGTTCACAGTGACGATGAGCTCATGTTCTTGTTTGAGTTCAGCCCAGATTCGAGAGGAGTTCCCCCGAAAGTCTCGCACTGTGACGAATTTCATACGGCCTCCCATCCTCAACCGGCAATAGCGTGCCCTGTGTACTCATAACATACACTAGTAGCCAATCGACACGCAACTGTCACTCGATTGTCACCGCAATGCTTGGTGTCCTGTCCACTAGGCTTGCCGCAGATAGGCTGGATTGGCTATATTCACTGCCGCCACATCCGCCTACCACATGCCCGCAAGCCTCGGTCTGAATCCGATGCGCGATTCGAAGCACCAGACCATGATCGACATCCCCGACCACCCACCCAAAAAGCGATCATCCCGCAGAATCACTCTGCTCGCGCTCTTCCTGTCGCTGGCACTTCACATCGGGCTCTGGCTCTACCTGACCTGGGGCTCGTTGGGTACGCCGCCCTCCGAGTCTGCGCCGCTGTCGGTGGCAGTCATCACCATGCCCCGACAAACCCAACGGCAGCCTTCTCCGGCACAGCCTCCGCTCCTTGACATCGCACAACCAACGAGGGAATCGGCGTTCGACCTCCCCGCGCCCCAGCAACGCTCCGAATCCGTAGATTCGTGGGCACCACACTCGTCCTCACGGGGAGCTGTGGGCTCGCAGGACTCTTCCACCGGGACGGGAACCACCATTCCTGCATTCCCCGACGTTGGCGCGTCGCGTACCGAGATCACCGAGGACCTGCATGCCACGACTACCGGTTTGTCGCGCCTGATGGGCTTTGAGATCGAGGACCGCTACGAGAAGGCCGCTGTTGTCGGCGCCGGCAAGCGAACAACCGGGCGCACGACGGTGGCGTATCTGGACCTTCCTGCCGACAACGCCGGCACCTCTGCTCCACGGGTCGAACTGGGCACCCTGTGCGCTTTCGTCAACGAGCATACCAACGTGCTGATGACTCCCGATGCCGCAGGTCTCTCCTGTGGCGGTGCGTATGCCGGCTTCTCCCGATGGCTCACCTCTGTCAAAAAACGGGCACAGGGGACGAATCCGACAGTGGCGCGGTCAAGCGCACCGATTGATGCACTGCGGGGCATCGAGGCCGCGCTCCCCTTCATTGACGACGGTCAGCGTTTCAAGGCGCAGGCCCGAGTCACCGATGTCCTCACGCGGTTCTTTGCCGAGCGGTATCGTGTCACGCTGTCGCCCCTCGACAGCAACTGGGTCGGTCGCCTCTCCCTGTCCTGCAGGCTGTCAAGCTGGGAGCAACTGCATCTGCCCGGGGTTGAGGAAGGGTGCAGACGCTTCCTCCTATCAAAAGACTGCGATGGCAGCGAACTGCGGAGCCTCTACCACTTTCTTCGTCTCTCCGAGCTTATGCGGTACCCGGTGCTCTTCTTCGAGCCGCAGGCAGCGCCTATCCAGATTCTCGAAGAGAATATGCACCTCTTGCGGGCGTACGTGAACAACGGCGGGTGCATCTACATCTTCAATTCCGCACCTGCGCAGACGTATCTTGTCAACTCGAATGCCATCAGGGGATTCATCGCCGACATCCTGCAGGAGACCGTGTGTGACCGTCCGACGCGTGTCACTTTGGATCGCATGCAGGCCTCCGATCGCGATGCCGCAGGATACGAGTTCGGGCCACCGTCACCGGCCATCTTCCATCCCCAGACCCTCTTCTCCATCTCACTGCTCCGGACGACAGATCTGATCTTCTCTGTCTTCACAAAGGAGGAACGGGAGATCTACTGCGATACCCTTCGAAGCGTGCCTGCCGGCGTCTTCTACCAGGGACGCAGGGGCTATGCGTGGCAGGGCGTCGACGCAAATGGTCAACCAGTGCCCAGCGGCTGCTACATCTACCGGTTCCAGGCGGATCTGGCCCAGGTCACGGGCCCCCTGTGTGTGAGCGCGCTGAGACGACTGGGGCCTCAACATCCGCTCTTCTCGTCCTACTATGCGCACACCAGTCCGCCACAAGCCTACGCAATCCCCCCGACGCAGCTTCCCGACGGCGAGCAGGGGGTCTTCGGGGTCTCCATCGATGAGCGGTTGGCAGTCGTGTACGAAGAGGGGTATGGGCTCAGTACTCTTCTGTCAAGCGGAAAACCTGACGACAGGACTCTGGCGTTGAAGTGGCTCACCAATGTGCTCTTTGCGGCACTTGCCGAAGGATCGCTTGCGCGCCACACTCCCGGATGACCTCCCGGATCGATGGAGCAGGCGCCGTGTCCATGAAGTTGCCGGAAATGAGCGAGATCGGCTATATTCACTCGTAGAGGAATTGCTCCAGTGGAGTCCGAATACCCGTTATGCACGGAGGAGCCGTGGACCGCATTGCGTGTGAGTTCGGAGATGCTGTTCGGAAGCTGCTGGGCAATCGCGTTCGGTCGGTGACCCTCTTTGGTAGCTACGCCCGCGGGGAGCAGACCGAAGGGTCGGATCGCGATGTGCTCGTTGTGGTTGATGAGTACGACCGCTCTGCCCGAGAACTGGTCACAGACGTGGCGGTTCGGATGCTTGACACATACGGCACGCTGTTCGGATGTCTGGTATGGGGGGCGAAGGAGTGGGAATCGAAGCGCCGGTATCCGCTCGGTCTGAATATCGCGAAGGAGGGTGTGCCAATATGAGTGCGCTGCCCGATCGCGAGGTCGTAGAACGGATGCTTGCCAAAGCCGATCTCAAGCTGCAGGCAGCTCGTTCTGCCATGGCGCAGGGATTCGATGACGATGCGGTTTCGAGGGCATACTATGCGGCCTACCACGCGATATCGGCAGCGCTTCTTGTCAAGGGATTCACATTCTCCTCGCACTCCCAGACCATCGGCGCGTTCAACCGTGAGTTCGTCAAGACAGGCGTCTTTCCCGTCGGCTTCACGCGCATCGTTCAACGGCTCTACGACGAGCGGCAGGCCGGCGACTGCGATATCGATAGTCACATCGATGCAGGCACAGCGAGTCGGGACATCGACGACGCCACAGCTCTTGTCGCCCAGTGCCGTCGGTTCTGCGACGAGGCATTCGGACAGAATTCCTGACAAGAGCCCTTTGCCACTGATAGTGGCGCCGGGGCCGAACTACCCGCCGTAGTTCTTCAGAATCCAGAAGACCCGCTTCATCTCCGCCTTGGTAAACGTGCCGGCCAGCGCACGCATGACCGCGGCCTTGTCGTGCGCAAGCGTGATCCCCACAGCCGCGTACTCACGCAGTACGCGCCGGCGGTACTCAAGCTCGTTATTGACGGAGACAATGACCTCGTCGATACAAGTGCGGAACTTGTTGATGTCGTCCTCGGCGTACTCCTCGAGCAGCAGCGGTCGCAGCGTGTCGTAGGTCAGGGCGTCGGCTGTCTCCAGCAGATTCCAGCACGTCATCTCAACCGCCGGCTTGTTGATGCAGCCTGCCCAGTGGATGGACTCTACCGACTCGGGCTTGCACTTGAAAAGACACATCGAGCCCTTCGCCGGCTGCACATACCAGACAGTACCCTCGGAGCCGCGAAGTTTCTGCTCGTCGGTGTGCGCCAGGTGCTTCTCCAGGTCTTCGCGAATCCGGCCATACTCCTCCACCGGGTCCCTGCCGGCTTCGAGGCGCCCGATCAGCAGCGCGGTGGGGACTCCCATGGTGTCCAGGTGGCGTGCGGGCCGTGGGGTGCCGGATGCATCGACGCCGAAGAGCACTGCGCAGTCAAGAGGTGTATCGTAGACCATCAGGTGCGTGTTGCGCGCTCCGTACAGTTCGATGGACACTGAGCAGTCGTTGACTTGCGCGAGGCGGGGAATCGCCGGATACCGCGCAATCATCTCTTTCCACATGTCCAGAAACGCACCGAATTTCCCGTTGCGCAAGACCGGATGCAGCCGCAACTTGTAGGTGGTGAACGCCTGCCCGCCGGCATTGCGGTATTGGTACGCGCATACGTTGGTCCCGTCCAGTTTGTCGTATATCTCGATTGACGCAACCGGCGGGAAGTGGAACACGCCCTTGCGGTCGAACGGGTAGTGGAGCTTGGGGGTTGCGAAGACGGTCTGGGCGGCTTCTGCACCGTCAACGTGCGTGACCACCAGCGCGCCATAGTGATGGTCGGGCATCTGGCAGAGGAAGCCGGTCAGACGCTGATTCCCGTTGAACGGGTCTTCCACATCGGCAAATGGCGAGAGCCATTTCTCGTGGACGCCAAGCATTTGAGCGGAGTGAGTGATGTCGGACATGCATGCTCCTTGCGGCGCAGAACGGCCAGATCAGAACGGGCTGTCGCCGCTTCAAGCCGCGCCTTCGTTCGTCAGGCATCAAGATAGCCTTCGCGCACGGGTGGGCGCTATGGCCGGATCCCCGATTGCCGGACTCGGCATACGTAAATATTCACCTCAAAGCAAATATTTACGCGTAATCTTTTGCCTTTGGATGGAATTTCACGTTGACAGGACCGTGGCGAAACGGTATATTCCTACCAAGTACTGTCACGACACACATGCTCCCATCCCGGTGCGGCCGCCATGAAAGACCGATACCTCGCAGCAACAATGCTCGACGACCTGCGCGACCGCAAGATGGTTTTCATCGGTGGCCCCAGGCAGGTGGGCAAGACAACGCTGGCCACCGGCATTGTTGGAGCGAACTTCAAGCGGTCGGTGTGCTACAACTGGGACAATCGCGCAGACCGAAAGACGATCAGCGCTTCGGCGTGGCCGGGCGACGCCGACCTGATTGTGCTGGATGAGCTGCACAAACTCAAGAAATGGAAGTCGTTTCTCAAGGGCGAATACGACAAGCTCAAAGAGAAATACTGCTTCATCGTGAGCGGGAGCGCCCGGCTGGACGTCTTCCGCAAGGGCGGCGATTCCCTGCAGGGCAGATATCACCACTATCGGTTGCATCCCTTCTCTCTTGCCGAACTCTCCGGGCAGATCAACACCCACAAGGTACGTGAGGAACTGCCGATTCCCTCAGCGAACGCCGCGGACATGCTCAACGAGCTTGATCGGTTCGGCGGTTTCCCAGAGCCCCTGCTCAAGCGCAACGAGCGTTTCTCGCGACGTTGGCACAATGAGAAGATCGAACGGCTCTTCCGCGACGACATTGCAGATCTGGCTCTCATCCGCGATCTGAACAGCATGAAACTGCTCAGCGAGATGCTGCCCGCCCGTGTGGGCTCCCTGCTTTCGATAAACGCCCTTCGCACCGATCTGGAGGTGAGTCACAAAGCCGTCTCGCATTGGCTGGACGTTCTGGAAACGTTCTACTATCACTACCGTGTATACCCCCTGGCATCAAAGGCAATCCGCTCGCTGAAGAAAGAGCCCAAGCTGTACCTGTGGGACTGGTCGGAATTGACTGAGCCGGCTGCACGGTTTGAGAACCTCGTGGCATCGCATCTGCTCAAGTTCGTCCATTATCTTCACGACTACGATGGGTACAATTGCGAGCTGTACTTTCTTCGAGACCTTGACCAGAGAGAAGTCGACTTTCTTGTGACTATCGACAGGAAGCCGTGGTTTGCAGTGGAGGTCAAACTCTCGGACACCTCGGTTTCCCCGGCGCTGAGGTTGTTCAAGAGGAACTGGGGCATTCCCTACTGTTATCAGGTCGTTCGTACCACGGGCGTGGACGTTCTTGCGTCGGATATCCGCGTAGTTTCGGCAGATCGGTTTTTGTTAAGTCTGGTGTAGCGCAAGGCCCTGCCCGCACCCACGATCTTGGCGAAAGGTGAACCACAGACTCCCGAAGAGATCCCCGTCCGAATCTGTGCCAATCTGCGCCAATCTGTGGACGTCTTCGCCTGTGCCCCAGTCATGCACGCGAGGACAGATAGATCTCCACCGATCCCACCGTCACTCAGCCCCCGTCTTCGCCGCATCCTGCCGCAATGCCTCGCGCACAGGCAGCCCCCCAATCACCAGATCCTCAATGACTGCGGCCCCATTCTTCACGCGCACCACAACGTAGGTGTCCTGGTTGCCGCCAAGATTGTGCTCGCGGTACAGGCCCTCTGCCCGGGGTGCGTTCTCTTCTTCGAGGAAGTATTTCTCGAACGGGTACCGGAAGTCAACCCATCCCCTCCTGAACGAGGTCACCACGACCTTCACATAGTCACCGTGTGCGGGCCTGCGAGGCGTCAGCCCAGTGACCTGTGCGAATCCGCTGTCATCACGGGCGATCAGCGCGTATGCCTTCTGGTGCGTCTTGAACCGCAGCATCGTGTCCACGGCGCAACTGGTCTCCTCAAAGCCCAACGCAACGTACTTGCCGCGGAAAGCGTCTTCCGGATCCACGGGCCTGGTCCTGAAGTGGTAGCGCACACCCGAAGCCAGGATGTCTTCGCTACCGACGATCATCGAGACGGGCACTGCCAGTTGTGCAGCGATCGCAACGCCGAAGAGAATCCATCGCGCAGTGTTCTTCATGATCGGGCCTTCTTTCTCCGCGCAAGAAAGACGTTCGCTGTCAAGAACCCACCACCCAGCGCAACAAAGGCAATGCCGCGCACGGTGAATGACCAGTCGCTGTCAAAGAAGCGGAGGATGACAGCCCCGGCAACGAGCAGGAACCCGAAGTTGAGCATCCGCCCAGACACGGCACGCATCCCCTGCACCAGGTAGTGCACGCCAAGCGCAAACACATACACGCTGAACACCAGTCCGGCAGCTACACCTCCGTGCCCCAGGCCGAAGCACACCAGTGTAATCGGCAGCCCCAGTGCCATGGGTCCGGCAATTGCCGGACGCCTGACGATGGCCAGGGCCACTGTTGACACGCAGGCAATCGCGACAACACCCGTGCCGATATGGGTGGAGAGCCCTGCCTCCGTGTTGACAGCGTAGGACATGGCGTGCCACACCCCACGGTACGACAGCACCGCATACGTCACTGCCAGTCCCAGCGTACCCAGTCGCGAGAACGGCGACCGCCACGGGCCGTCGGGATCAGCCACGACCCCCACCGAGAAGAGGCACAGGAGCAGACCGATCATCACCAGCACCCACATGCCCACGGTGATGCTTCCCGTGGCAAGCGTGCCCCCGCACACCAGGGAGATCGCCGCAATCAACGAGACTACTCCTTTGACAGGGCCTCTCGTCAAGCGCCTTGCCGCCAGATAGAGCGACGGCGCCGCAAGGAGTGCAAGGATCCAGAATCCGGCAGCAGTGCCTCCGGCAACGCGTTCGGCAATGGCCCAGGCCGTGATTCCCACGCCGTAGAGGCATGTTGACGCAGTTGACCGATACACATAGACAAGCGGAATTGCCAGCAGCATCCACGTGAGCAGGTACGACTCCAGGCCGCCCTTGATGTGGTAGATCTGGCTGATCAGCGCAATAGCCGCGCCCACAGAGATGAACCCGAAGACCGATATCCCCTCCGTCCATGCTACGGAGTGCATGCGGCTACGCAGAACCCAGAACCCGATGGCCTGCGATGCAATCAGGGGCAGGAATGCCAGTGCCGTACGCAGAGCCCGAGGAATCTCCGACCAGTTGTGCGCAAGGATGAGAATGATCCCAGCAGCAAGCAACACCGAGCCGAGGATGCTGAACGCGATGAGCGAGGTGTTCGGTCGGTTGGCAAGTGAGGGAGAGTAGTGATCTCTGATGCGGCTGCTCTGCTCCGAGGTAATCAACCCGGCGTCGACCATCTTCGGGAGTTCGTCGAGCAGGTGTCGGTGGTCTTTCGTGCGCACGGCGGGTCTGCCTTTCTGCGGGCTGGTGGGCGCTACCGAGGGCGCTCCTCAGTTGCACTGTGCCCGCAAGTGAAGATACGTCGGAGGTTAGCGGTGCGGCAATGCGGGGCGGTTTGTTCAGAACCAGCGTTGGGAATTGGCTGGGCTCGCACGTTGAGCCTGACGCGGCAAACTCGAATGCCTCCATGGCCTGGCGGGCACTCATCATCCCAACGCGGTTCGAACCAAGGGACGGTGGCAAAATATACACATAGCTCCAATGCCTTTCGGAAATTCGTGCAGGCAGACCAGAAGTCCCTAGCCTGTCATCACACTCCTATGTAGATATTTTGCCGCCGTCCGTGCGTCACGAAGCTTTACAATTGAGATGAGGGAGACAGTCCCCTCGGCATCGACCTGCACGGTCTGTGAGGGACTCGGGGTGCGATCCCCCGGGTCTACTCGACCCAGGCCCACCTGCCATCCAGGCGAAACTCCTGCGTGTGCTGCAGGAGAAGACGTACTATCCGTTGGGAGCAGCCAAACCGCAAATTGTCAACGTACGAGTAGTCACGGCAACGAACAAGAATCTCGCGGAACTCGTGACGCAGGGCCAGTTCCGAAGTGATCTCTACTATCGGATCAAGGTTCTGGAGGTGCACCTCCCGCCACTTCGGGACCGCAAGGACGACCTACCCCTGCTTTGCGACCATTTTCTCAGGAAGTACAATGTCAAGTACAAGAAGAGTATCCTCAATCTGTCCGACGAGGCGTTCGAGATCCTTGCCAACCACGACTTCCCGGGAAATGTGCGCGAATTGGAGAACCTGATCGAGCACGCCTTCACCTTCTGCAGCGGGAATACCATCGAGAAGGAGCACTTCCCCGCGGAGATCAGGGGCGGCTCCCGATGCTCCACCCAAACCACCGAGACCCAGCGGGCGGGGCGGCGGACTGCCGGGACGTTCGCGCTGATTGCCGATGCTCGATCGGACTGGTGATGCCCGAACAGTCAACCGTCGCTGATCTGCGACGGTGATTCTCCGGTATGCGACGGTTCGCCCAGGGGATCCTGCGATTGCAGCGTGATTTCGGCCAGGCGACGCGGTGGCACGGGGCTTGTTTAATAGTATGTGACATGCGAAGAAACTGCGATGACAGGGACACGGAAAAAGCGGATATGAAACACGGATTCTCTCGGCGCGGCGGAGCCGACAACCCAACCAGCAACAGCGGTACACGAGGCGGCATTGCTGGAAGTGGCAAGCAGTCAGCAGTCAGAACTCAGCGGTCAGCATGCATCGACAAGTCCTTGATACGACATGCGCTCTGCCCAGAATTTGCGCAAGAAAGCAACAAATTGCCCGGTAGTAGTACGGATCGGGCGTTCGTGGAGTCAGGCTTCTTGGCCGAAACAACACTCAGCTTGAGACGGGCGAAATACTCACCAATGACACCCATGGTCGACTCCTCAACAACCACCGACCCCGCGCGGCTCAACGATGTCATCATCGAAGTCTCGCCCGGCCACCGCCCCTTCCGGCGCAACTGGGTTGAGCACAAGAGTCGCACCCATGCCCGGGAATTCGCCAGGTGCAGGATCTGCCGGGGCGTGTGGATCGGCAGCCGGATATGAAGCCGGTGGAGAGGCCGTTTCAGTTGTTGCATTTTTTGCGGCAACTGGCGCGGATGTCAAGGGGTATCAGGATGGAGAAGCCCGATGGTCGCTCGTAGCTGGAAGAACGGGAGCCCGGCGAAATCCCCGACACTCGGGCGAAGATAGTTTCCGCGCAAAGAAGGGCATCTGACATTTTTGTCAAACTTTCGCGGACACGAGGCATGTATGTTATTGGGGCGAGTTCGGATGGTCCGCTTCCAGGGATGTCGACAGTTGTGTATTCTGCCAGAATACGGCAATTTGGGGTCGGGGTTGCGCTCGCCAATTGAGCAACGTATCTTTCAGAGCGCGCAGAGGCTGGGACGGTGATGTGGTTTCTTCATGTGCGGTCGATGGGGGTGCATTCCCGTTCTGGGCCCAGAGGGATAGTGAGCCGTTGCCGACGCGGCTCGGGAACGAGCGCTCAGGTGCCGCGTCTTCATAGAGGCGTTGCCTTCCCTTTGCCTCTGTATGCGATGATTCCGCGCATTATGCAGGCTATGCATTTTGCATAAAGAGGGAAGGTGTTGATTTTTAAAGGATTGCGACGGATACTCGATTCTCGGTTATGCATTTTGCATAAAAGCAGCCGCGACGCAGCTACCTCTCTCTGAACAAATGCGTTTAGTATCAATGAGTTGCGCAGTTTGGCATTTTCGGCACGTCATTTGCGATTGTGATCCGGTCCATGCAAGCGCCGGGACGGGGTACGAGGGTGTGCGAGAGAGCGGTATGACGACAGATCGCATCACCCGAGTGCACGGAAGCGGCACGATGGGAGACAACACGAGGACCTCAAAACGGGAATGCGCCCGGTCGATGGTTGCTGCAACTGGATCTTTGCGCAAGGGTATGAAGTATGGTCACTGAAGTACACAGCGACATCAATTGCGACTACGATCTTGCCTTGGTGAACGCCGGCATTCCCGACGCGCACCGTCCGCATTTCCGTCGGTGGATCGGGCAATACAATCGGTTCTGCGCCAGGAACACGGTACCGGACACGGACCCTCTATCGCTCGATGCGTACATTGCTGAGCTCAGGTCGCAGGGCCGCGAGGAGTGGCAATGCAGGTAGGCGCGTCGTGCGGTTGAGCTTGCCCTGCACCTGGAGAATGCCAGGATCCCGGGCGTTGAAGGGTCCGGTGGCGCAGCTCTGATCCCGGCAAGTGGGACGAAGGCTTCCCCACAGACGCCTTGCGCGCGACAAGACCGGGATTCGGCCGACTCTCTGAGCGGGGGACGCCGTGCTCAGCCTCCCATCGCGGTCGTGGAGAGCCGCGCACATGACGCCGCCATCACCGAACCATCCGCAACACCGCAACAAGGAACCCCTCAGCCTGCTCAGGGCAGCGCGCCTGAACCCGAGAGTGCCGGCCAGGCCTGGGACAAAGCGCTTGCCGCCATGGAGCGGGCGATCCGGGTCAAGCACTATGCGCAATCAACGCTGAAGAACTACACCATCGATGCACGCCGGTTCCGCAAATTCCTTGGCGACAGGTACCCCGGCACCCTACGATCCGAAGACGCCCGGCTCTACCTCGAGTACCTCGCAATTGACAGAAGGGTAGCCGCATCCACGCAGAACGGCGCATTCAACTCGCTTTTGTTCCTCTACAGAAACGTTCTCTGCATCCCCTTCGAGAATATGCAGGGCGCCATGCGGGCGAAGCGCCCCAAACTCCTGCCAACCGTGTTGTGGCAGGATGAGTGCACCAATCTGTTCTCGGCGCTTCCGGGTACTTACCGGCTCATGGGCGAGTTGACCTACGGCTGCGGTCTGCGACTGAGTGAAGTGCTGGGCATACGCATGCAGGACATGAACATCGACAAAGGCGTCCTCACCGTCAAAATGGGCAAAGGCTCCAAAGACCGGGTGCTCCCGCTACCGCAAAGCATTGTGGGTAAGCTGCGCAACCACCTCTGTGCAGTGCAGAAACAGTGGAAGAAAGACTCCAGCGATCCCGCGTGCGACGGCGTCTTTCTGCCCGAGGAGATGGAAGGCAAACCCGGAAGCGGGGAGTTGTCCGCAGCCCTGGCATGGTACTGGCTGTTTCCCGCGCCCGAAATCACCGCCATACCCGGAACCGGGATGCAGAAGCGATCCCATATCCACCCCACGAGATTCCAGGATGAGGTACGTGAGGCCGCGCACAGGGCGGATATCGCCAAGCGAGTGACCCCACATACCCTGCGCCACTCCTTCGCGACGCACATGCTCGAGGCTGGATATGACATACGGCAACTCCAGGAACTGCTGGGGCATGCAGACATTCGGACAACTATAATCTATCTTCATATTGTTCGATCCGATTCCAAACGAGTGAGAAGCCCTCTGGATTTTTTGAGAGAAACGCAGGATCAACAGAAAAAAGGAAAGGAGAAAATATGATGAAGCCCGGGAGTGGGTGAAATGGCGTTTTCGAGCGAATATTGAGGAGTCGTGCTGCATAGTACTCCGGGTGGGGTTACGTGCAGATATGTACATTTACTTATTGGAGTACTTCAGGCAAGGAGAATATTATGCGAAAATCAATCTTGATCACACTTTCAATATTCTGTGTTTCGGCTTTTAGCGCCACATGGCTCCCGCGCTCTTGGGATCAAGGTGGAACCGATGGGTATACAGTGCAGTCAATCGTCCCAGGTGGTGGTTACATTTGGTTTAGTGTTAAAAGCGCGTCTGGTACTATCACTTCAGTTTACTGTGTATCTGGACCAGCAGGAACCAGCGATATGAACGGTGATGGCAAGGCCATTCTGGCATTGCTTCTTTCCGCGCAAGCCAATGGGAAGCAGGTTTTCCTTCAGGTGGTGAGGAACAACGCCACATCTCTTTATGCCGGTGAACAAGTTGCGGTGGTTGCTATTCAACCGTAAAGAGAAATCCAATGGCTTTGGCACGCATGTCATATTCTGTATGTTTGTCCAATAAACTTGTGCGAGCGCTTGCAAGGTTCGCACATGGCAGCGCGAGGAAGTCGGCTAATTGCGTTTCAAAGGGGATACTTTAATGAGCTCCAACATCGCTCTCTTTGAGGACTACCAGATACGCCGTGTTTACGACGAGAAGGCGAATATGTGGTACTTCTCCGTCGTTGACATATTGCAGGTTCTTACGCAACAGGCCGATTCTCAGCGTGCCAGAAAGTACTGGAACAAGCTCAAGGAGCGGCTGAAGGCGGAAGGAAGTCAAACGGTGACAGATTGTCACCAGTTGAAGCTGGTTGCCAGTGACGGCAAGTTGCGTCTGGCCGATGTTGCGAGCCCTGAGACGCTTCTTCGCTTGATTCAGTCTGTGCCCAGCCCCAAAGCGGAGCCGGTAAAACTATGGCTTGCCAAGGTCGGATACGAACGAATGCAAGACATGGCAGATCCGGCGCGGGGGCTGGATCGCACGCGAGACTTCTGGAAGCTGCACGGCAGGAGTGAGAAATGGATCCAGCAGCGGATGATGGGGCAGGAAACCAGGAACAAGTTGACCGACTACTGGAAGAATCACGAGATCAAGGATGAGCAGGAGTACGCGATTCTTACCAACATCATTCATCAGGAATGGTCTGGACTTTCTGTGAAGGCGCACAAAGGTATGAAGGGGATCAAGACGCAGAACCTTCGTGATCACATGAGTGAGGGAGAGTTGATCTTCACCGCACTGGCTGAACTCTCTACTCGTCAATTCGCAGAGAGTGTGGACGCAACAGGAATGACAGAGAACGCCCTTGCAGGCAAGAGGGGCGGTGGGATCGCCAGAAGAGCTCGTGAAGAACTGGAAGACAAGACCGGTAGGAAAGTTGTTACGAGCGAGAACTTCCTCCCTCCAGCAAAGGGTTCAAAGCTGTTGCGGGACAAAGAAGGTCGATAAGTTTACAAAGCAGAGCACGATAGAGGAACTTGAGTTTCGGCGGGAGATATCTGTACGTGGGTGAAGAGACAGTCCGATCGCAGGAAATCGGTTGCCCAATATGCCGCTCGTGCGGATCGCGTGTAAGGAACGCGCCGAGCAGCGCGAGTTGACATTGATAGCATTTCACACGCGCCGCACAGCGGCGCATTGACGGTGGAATGAATCAATAATCTAATTTAGGAGCTCAAAATGAAGAAGGTTCTCTGTTTGATTGTTGTCTTTGGAGTGTTTTCAGGGTTATTTGCTGGTACAATGCCGCCTACAGGTACTTCAATAACACATATGTATGCATATGTCAAAGGCATTGTTACAGAAACAAATGGCGATACTTATGTCATCCTCGACAAAGATTCAGATATTACCTGGGGTTCAGGTGCAGTGCCAACTCTCTTTAAGACCAACAGAGATTTCCTGCTATATATTGGTATATCAAATGATGAAACCTCCGGCCCTGCCGTAAGAACAATTGTCGCAAATCTTCTTGCGGCAAAGGCCAACAATGACCTGATGAAATTTCGTTTAGCACTTACATGTCCAATCGCTGACTACAATGCGATTTCAGGTGTTTGGCAGAACCATTAATAGAATGGTCGCTATCGCTCTGGACCGGAAAAAAGGCAGATTGGCCCCGGTGCGCCTGTCAATAAGCGCGCTGCGGATCGCGGGTAAGGTAGGTCGGTGGGACCCGTGCTCCGTTTCACTCCGCCCCACCGCCTCGTTACTGATAGTGGGCGCGGTCAGTAACTGTAGAGATTGTCAACCGCGCCCGAAGCCCGCGCCGCACAGCGGCGCATCGAGCGTTTCCATGTCGCTGAAGACGGGGCAACGATGACGAAGATGGTGTCTCTCGATGGATGGCGTCTTCGGCTCAACGGAAGCGCGGTGCTGATATGATGGTCAGAATCGGTCGACCGGCCGTAGCACCCGGACAACCAGAGGTGTTCCGTTGACACGCAATTCGATACGAGGTATTGCAGAATGCAGGGACCTTACGCGGGCTGGCATATGCGCTATCCTCTTCATGTCTGGTACCATATGCGAAGCGTCTTCGCATAGTGACAACCGGACAACCAGTCCGATATGGCTTGCTGGCGCGGATGTGGATACCCGTCTGAATCCTGCATCGGAAACGTGGGTATACCGATCGATCGGATTGTTTGTCGGAAGGATGGTCCGTGACCACCAGTTCCTTGTACTGAGGGCCAGCTTTCCAGGGATCAACTATTCGGACCCGCCCGACTCTCATGTTTGGGCCGGTCTATTTGAGTTGCTATATGCTGGACGGTTCTTTGCGATGAGATGGCTCGCGGTTCAGACTGACTTGGCTCTTGGCATTGAGGTCAGCAACAACTGGAATGCTGAGGACAAAGTGGAACTCATCCCGGTTCATTCTGGTGGAGTCCATTTCGAGCTTGGGCCAAAGCACACTGGGCTCCGACTCGGGGTTGTGTATACAACCGAAATCCGTGGCCGTTCGAACAGGAATATCTTGGCGTTTGGGCCCTCGATGGGAGTAGTTTGCAGGTTCTAAGAATCATTCGAAACATTGATAACAGGAAACTGTCTTAGAAGGGAAACAGGATGATACCAGTAATCATGAATAGCTTTTGGAAGAGGCTCACGAAGGTGGAGACCGTCCTCGGCGGATTTTTTGCAGTGGTTGCGATGGCGGGCTATTCCTACGCTACGGTTGGCTGCAACGATTCGAGGTGTTTGGAGACGGCAACGAACGCCCTCGGCCAGTGCACGTGTGTGCGGATGGTTCCTGGGACGGAGCCTGCAACGACGGGCATCTACCTCAACGATTACGGCGATAGAATTACCGTTGTCAATGGCGAGGTGTCGGTGCAGGAGATGGGAATCGATCTGAGCAAGATCAACAATACCAGGAAGGCCCTGATCATCAGCCTGTCGGGCGCCGGCGTATCCGGCAAGAGACCTCTTCTCTCAAAGCCCATGGAAACACTTCTGCTGGGCGAACAGCCTTCGTCGCAATCGGACTGCGGGGACATGATCTACAAGAGAGCTGCGAATTTCTTGGACCAGCAAACGGTTGCGGTCGTGGGTTTTCCTTGGCTGTACGCCGGCGCTCCGTCATCTTCTTTTGACGACGCGTGGTGGGGCCCTGAACCTAGTGCGTTTGCCTCTCGCATTGGTGAGGCCCTTGCACGGATGGCAGGAGACCGCAAGCTGATTCTCATAGGAAAAAGCCTTGGAGGATGCAAACTCAGCAAAGTGGTTGGCTACCTTCACTCGAGCAATATCACAGTGGATCTGCTCATTTTGGTCGATCCGAGCTGCTCGATGTCCGACCAGCGGGATGAGGTCCATCCTATTCCCGACAATGTGAAGAATGTTGTCGATTTCCGTCAAGAGACCGACCACGATCACAACGACGGCCAGAACGGTTTTGGTATCAGGTGGTCGTCGCCCACAATGGGTGCGGATATCGTGGTGAACAGCGGGCTGTGCGATGCTGTTGTCGGTCACAATTCGATTGATGAATGCCCTTTGCTTCTGGAGACTATTGATAGCTTGGTCGTGAATGAGCTTGCTGGGCGCAATCTTTCCTACTTTTTTGGGAGGTATCCTTTCCGGGAGGTAAGGCAGGGCTTCAGGGTAACGCTGTCCGAGCAGAGTTCCTCCTACTTCCCCGAGGCAAAGGACCGAATTCCCTCAGCCAGTTTGTGTGGCTATCAGGAACCCCGTGCGTTTCTCCAGTCCTCGACACCAACCGGCAAAGCCAGAATTGACTGGGGCGACGGAACCATAGATGAAGTGAACGTGCATCTTGATCTCGGCTGCCTGATTGACCGGAGCTGTACCTATACTAAGTTCGCGCACCTCTACCGGAAAGCGGCCAACTACACGGTTCGCGTATCGTATGAGCTCAGTCAGCAAGTGCGCTACTTGCCTTACTACGTGCCTTATTATGACTACGTCACATCCTATTGCCTGGCATGGCAGGAGCAAACCTCCAACATGGTTAAGATCAGTGATTTGACCCCTGTGTTGGGGCTCCTTCTGGGTGACTGAACCCGCCATGGGTGGACGAGGAATGCTTGCTCCAGTTGCCATTGATTTGGCCTGGACAAAAGGCAGGCCGATCACCGACTCCGTCAACGAAGGGGGAATGTGGGGGAGTGGCACGACGCACGGCACAATAAGCCGCTATCTTTAGGCTGTGAAAGTCAAGGGTTGTTACATAAATAGTGCTAGCAATAGCATTTTCTTTCTTTGCTACTTTCTTTCTTTGTGGACAATGTGGGATTGTTGATAACTTGCTTTAAACGTCTTTTCCAGCGCAGAATGGGCACATGGCGAAGACGGTATCTTCACGGGTTATCAACAATCCCCAATCGCTAATTGAAATATGTCAAGAATCGGGTCTTCAACGAGCAATGCTATCTTTTCGAAGGTCTCCTTTTAGGAGCCTCGATTATGTTTTAACGGCTCTGTTGAAGACAACCGCGACCAGTGACGGGATACTCGTGCAAAAGCTCACCCCGACAAGCGGGATGGCTTGACGGCTTATAGGTCATCTGGTCGCGGCTGATTCATGACATGACGTTAGACTTCAGGGAATATGCTCTTTGTCAATTCCGTTTCGTTGTTGTCGATACGAACATTGTGACATGTCGTTATGCGGCCTTTTTGTACTGACTTTCGCATCTAATCAAGCGATCCGCATCAAAGGCGCTTCGGTGTCGTGCGCAGGCGAAGGTGATGCGGAGAAGCTTGCGCATCAAGATTGCGATGAGCTGCTTGCCGCAAAGCTTGTCTTGTTTCTTTCTA
>Ga0315284_10001546_pt1 | contig 32784 bp, 40 predicted proteins | sample YL17G09_16_MG_FD_203696 | JGI IMG/M metagenome (GOLD analysis project Ga0315284, IMG submission 203696) | Sediment microbial communities from Yellowstone Lake, YNP, Wyoming, USA - YL17G09_16 | ecosystem: Environmental > Aquatic > Freshwater > Lake > Sediment | place: USA: Wyoming | collected... | reverse complement strand
ACGGGGGTAATATTCAGATGCCCAGTGTCATGGACATGAATCACCCGATGGACCTGTCCTGCATGGGGGCCGATCTTGGGTACGACATGATCACCAACTTTGTATGCTTCTCTGAGAGGTTCCATTAACGTGTCTCCTTATGTCCGATCATCCGGTTCGTCGAATTCTTCTACGTATTGCGTCGGAATACCACGGAGGGCATTCATCATTTCCGACAAGGACTTCTTGGCAGGTGCCGCAGGCGCGGGCGGTGCTGGCGGCGCGAGATGCAGCTTGGCCGCTTCAAATTTCCGAATTTCTTTATTCCATTCAGTATGATGCTCTTTTGGTAGGGCATCGCGCTTCTTATACAGGGTATTCAAGTGCATTTGTGTTCCGGTATGACCGAGTTCCTTGGCCTTCTCGAATGTGCCGACAGGTCCATCAACGGCTTCCATGAGGAAGGCTTCAAATGCTTCATTGACCGCTTTCTTCCGAGGCGGTGTTGCTGTTTTTGCTTTGGTAGTCTCGGCAGCACGTTTCTTCTCTTCTGGCGTCGGAGGGGCCTCACGTTGTTGCAGCTTCCCATGCAAGGAGAAATGGGTGACTTGGCCACCCTTTCCGTACTTTCCAAATCCATAATATTCCAATCCCTTGGCTCGGGCTTCCTCAGAGGCCTCAGAATTAGGATCGGGATTAGACTTCACAGGTTTCATTTTTGGTCCTGTGAACTTTGGAGGTGCGTCTTTGATGAGCTTTGTGGCCATCTTCGGTTGATTAATCAGATTCCCCAATGATTTCGCAATCCATTGCTGGGCCGCTGGATGGGCAGGTGGCGCCTGGGTAAATTTCTTGATGGTCTTATGGAGATCGGCCAATTCTTCTTCTTTTTGTTGCACGACCTCAGGTGGCGCCGTCTTATGATCTTCTGAATTATCATATTCATGATAGTTATCGGTCCCAAACATCTTGGCATAGTCGACCCGCTGATCCTGTGACTTCTGCCATTTGGCCGCGCGAATCTTCTCTGGGACCATGCGACCACCCCGTTGACCGCGGGCGATATTGCGGTCGGCCGAGACTTTATCGGAAGCATGAACAAAGACGAGTTTGGCATCATACCCCTCGTCTTCCAACATACCCTTGAGTTTCTTGATTTTGGTCTTATCGTCTCCTGTGGAATTGATAATCATCCCATTCTTCCCATGCAGGGCCAGACGATGACGGAGGTCTGTGACAGACTTAGCGCGGGCCCGCACGGCATCCCGTTGATCCTTTTCGGACTCTGGCATCTTCTTGTCCAGCTTCTTCTTGTCCATCATGTATTCCAAGGCCACGTCTGAATTGATTTCGACCATACCATGGCCGTCCAGGGACTTGTGCATCACAAAGTCTTTACCTGATCCAGGTCCGCCTGCCAGGAAGACCGCCTTGAAGATCCCTTGATCATGGACGCCTTCCATCAGATACTCAGTGTCCTCGTTTAATGGCGCAGAGGATATGTTCGATGCTTGTTGATCCTGGGATTTGAAATTGGCCCACTTGAGGCTCAATGGGGATGGATGCGTCACGGACTCATGCAGACCTTGTCCTTTACGGACATCATGATACAATTCCCTGGCATGGGCCGTTGCGGATGGCGCCACACCCTTCTTGAATTCAGAATAGTTACCTTTTTTGGCATGTTCGCGCATCTTGCTGGCTGACATTCCTTCAACTCCTTTGGCATCAGGGTCCCGGTGACCGGCTGAATGGACCGTGATAGACTTGAACTTAAACCCATGACCTTCTTTATCGAAGTGGCCATTATATTTATGTAATGAGTCATGGAATTCCTTGACCCGATCTGATCCCACGACCACATGAAGATGCTTGGTGCCCGCCTTATGAAGCAGGGCGGCATGATGAAAAATCGTAGGATGTTTGGGGGAAGACGCCGTGACATGCGTACCTGGAAAGGCTTTCTTGGCGTGCTTGAGCTTATCGGCCGTGCTCAATGGATTCTTTTCGGCATCTTGGGAATGACTCACGACCACATGATGATCGGCATGATGTTCCTGGGCGACTTCGTGGACCTTATGGACAAGCTTGGCGTGTCCGGCGGTTGGTGGATTCATGCGGCCAAAGGTCAGGACGGAATGTTTCTCTGTGGCTTCATTGACCTGTTCAGTGACTTTTTTGGTAAAGGACTTGGGATACGCTTTGGTGGCATCGATCAGATCCGCAATCTTTGCTGAGGCTTTATAGACAGAAATTGGAACATGGGGGTTCTGATTCAAGAGCGCGAGCCAACGATGATGACCGTCCATGATAATGAAATCACTGGAGATTATCACAGGCACATCCAGGTCCTCTCGGTCCTTTGACATGAAATGCTCGACCTTGGAGGTATTGAAATTGCCCTGGGCAGCCGTCAACAGGTTCGCAGGCACCTTGGTCTGGAGAAAGGTAATCTTATTCTGGTGTTTGAGATATTGGAAGTAATTGAACAGATCGGCTGACTTGACCTGGGGGAGGGATTCCCGGTCAATATTCAATGAATATTTTGGTATGAACAGTTCAGATAACATGAAAACCCCTCTACAGGATCTTGGGAATGGATGTTATCTGTTATTTATACAAGTGCCGGGTTCCGATTAAGGTATTCCACCAGGCTGCCTGCATGATCCGAGCAGAGTGCATACTGATCATGATGTCCAGATAATTCGTCCAGATATTGATCATCTACCAGAGAACACTCACGATGCGGCATCATACACACAAACGATTCCCCACAGGCCGGGGCCCCGTAAAATCCCAACAAGTCTCCCCATGTGGTGAGGCTATAGGAATCAGTTTGATGCCAAAACGCATTCAGTCCTAGTTCATTAGCCTTTATGAGGGCCTCAGGATTTCGGGCCCTGAGTAAAACCGAATTCATCGCATAGGGGAGCCAATCAACATGGGGCTTATAACACAGAGAGGTATCCTTGGGATGATGAAAACCAAACCAGAAACAATGATCATAATACCAGGTATCTGCCAGGACATGATAGCCTTGATTGATGGCCTCATTGAGGTACTCTGGGCTATTTTCCCGTTCGGGCTGTCGGCCATATAGATTGCCTCGATGTGCCACTAAGATCATAATCTCTCCTATTTACGGCCCAACATTTTGAGTACTGATTGGTTACCTGGTGGGGGATTTCGATGATCGGCTTCACGATAGATATCCCTAAATCCATGACGCGCCAGAAGATTGCTCAGGGACGCGGCATCGAACCCATTGACATGACCCATCCCGGCGAGCTTATATTCGTCCACATTCTGAAATCCACCATAGAGATAGCTCATGGCGTTCTGCCAGGGATTGGTGTGTTGATTGAGCCAACCGATTTCACCACATTGTTCTTTCCAATCATTCTTCACAATGCGCTCGGCAATCCATCTCAGATCAGGAACGGTGACTTCAAGCATACCTTCAGGGGCTAAAATACGATAGACTTCATCCAGCACCCGATCCACATCAAAAATGGTGATATGCTCAACCACATCACCCATATACACTTTCGAAAAGGTGTTGGCAGCAAAGGGATAGGGTGTGATCAACAGATCGTGTTGGCAATTCACATAGGGCCACTTATGAAGGTCCATGCGAATGTCGGCATCTGCCTTGGGGTGGGGCCCTGAACCAATGTCAATGATCATGGTAACTCCTTCCATCGCTTCAAAATTGCCGAGGACGCATTCACTTTCTGCGTACCCCCGACACCAAAGACAAATTCATGATTATCATCCACAAACGCCGCTTCAGCATTATTTAGTGAGGTCCGATCACCCCCGTTGGCCACGACCAAATGATAGTAGGGAAACTGAGCCCGCACCTGATGGAGTAAATCTAATGCGGTGCCATCGTGATCATCAAAGGTCCTGACACTAGACACCATACGGAGATTCTGCACCAAATAGGCCCGTTCATGCCAGGGAAGGAAATAGTTACCTTTTTTAGAAATCAACCAAGAATCGGAGTTGATTCCAACAATCAGAATATCCCCCAATAACGAGGCCTCATGAAGGTAGCTGACGTGCCCGCTATGGAGAGGATCAAATCCACCTGATGCAATAACAATTTTCATAATTAAAACCTTTGGCGATAGTCAATACATGCCCGATGCAGTCCTTCAGACAAGGTGATTTTCGGCTTCCAACCTAATGATTGGATCTTCGAAGAATCCGCAAGCTTCGACATGACCCCATCAGGTTTTGTATGATCATATTCAATCTTCCCTTGATATCCAACGGCATAGGCAACTTTTCGGGCAAACTCAGATACCGGATGATCCACACCCGATCCCACATTGATCATGTTACAACGAGGATCGACAATCGATTCCCATACCGTCTTTTCGGTATTCATAACCAGAAGACACGCCTCGGCCAGATCATCCCCATACAGAAATTCGCGCCGTGGATTCCCCGTTCCCCATACCTTCACCGTAGGCAGATCGTTCTTTTTGGCATCATGGAATGTCCGAATCATACCTGCGGTGATATGCCCGTGTTCTGGATGATAGTTATCATTCAATCCATATAAGTTACACGGCAACACCGAACGATAATCGGTCTTATATTCACGATTATAGGATTCACACATTTTGATTCCCGCAATTTTGGCAACCGCATACGGTTCATTGGTCGGTTCCAGCGGGCCACGCATCAGCGATTCTTCCTTGATAGGCTGTGGTGCGTCAGTGGGATAGATACAATTCGATCCCAGGAAGACCATCTTCTTGACTCCATGTGAGGCGGCCGCATCGATCACATTAGTTTGGATCATCAAATTATTATAGATGAACATACCAGGATAGAGATTGTTGGCCAAGACCCCACCGACATAGGCCGCCGCCATATACACCTGCTCAACATCTTCCGACGAGAAAAATGATTTTACGGCCGTAGGATCGAGCAGATCCAATTCCTGGCGACTTTTCTTGATGATGTTGGATTCTTTGACGCCCGCCCGATGTAGGGCAGCACAAATGGCCGATCCCACCAATCCACGATGCCCCGCCACATAAATTTTCCCCATGTTATTTCTCCTGGTCTTGATAGTCGTGATAGATCAACTGAGAACCTAAAAACTCAAAGGCCACAGGAACTTGCTTGAGCTTCAAGGCCGTATGTACCTGTTCGTGTTTATCGGGAGGCGTCAAGAACAAAATAAATCCCCCTCCACCTGCACCCAGGATCTTGCCTCCAACGGCCCCCGCCTTGATTCCTGCCGCATAGATAGCATCAATTTCTGGGTTCGTGATGGTCGTTTCGATATCCTTCTTGAGTCTCCATTGCGTGTTCAACAAGGAGGCAAAATCATGGATTCGATCATATCCCACCCCAAACAAGACCGATTCAGCTTCTTTTGTTAATTGCTGCATTTCCCTGAGATCCACGGTCTTGTTCTGAATATTTTCGATCTTCTTCTCGGTAATATCAAAGGAATTCCGTAGCTTGGAGGTAAAAAATATCTGGACCCAGGATTCCAATTCCTTGACGACCTCGGCGCGAAGTGGCAAGGGATGACACATAAATTCCGATTGCCCACCAAACTCAATCCGATTGAATCCCCCAAAGGCAGCGGCCACTTGATCCTGTGATCCCACCGACTCACCGAGGACTTCTTGTTCCAAGGTAATGGCCAGGCGAGCAATTTCTCGTTTGGTCTTTTGTTGATGCTTCAAGGCAGAAAGACCATGAATCAACGAGACTGCAAAACTTGAACTGGAACCGATCCCTGTCCGATTAGGTAAGTCTCCATGATGGGTAATATCGATCCCTGTGTTGATCTTCATATACTTGATCGCCTCACGAATCACAGGTACCTGAATCTGATTCACCTCTTGGACTTCCTCACGATCATAGTACCGTATCCGATACTTATAATCAAATATTTCTGGTAAGGTCCGAAGCACCAAAAACGAATACTTATTGATGGTGGTCGACAGTACCGCGCCTCCATGTTCTCGATACCAAGCGGGATAATCGGTGCCTCCACCAAAAAAGGAAATACGATAGGGGGTTCGAATGATTAACATTCTACATCACCTGTTGCATCATACGTTGCTTGATTCACCCAGATATCATCCACATGATACCAGTAACCTACGGGTTGTGGGGGTTCGTGTGGAGAATCTAAAGGCCATCCAAACGCATATGTGTACACCTCCTTCAGAAGGATATATCCCTTGGATCGTAGTAATTCCCTGGAAACATCCCGCGTCGAAAATCTCTCTGGATTTATACAATCGCCTCCATAGTCTACCTCAAACGCAATGACATTGAACGTAAAGGAAGTCTCTAGGACCCGTTGTAGCACGACCCAGGATGCTTCTGGGGGCTCAATATCAATGGAAAGAAAATCAATACAGATAGGAAATTGAACGTCCCTAAATAACCGTTCATAATCTAGGGTCGTGGCATCAGTTAGAATAAAGCAACTTTGAGGTCTATAGTCTGCCCATGGCTGAGCATATGCTGGGTCCACATCGATCCCAATACCCTGCCAGCCTCTTTCCTTCTCAAGGTACCAGGTGTTACTGAACTGTTCAGGAAAGGAGCAGCCAATATCAACAAACGCGCCATGGTATTTGCCGTTAAGGATTTTATCGACCAGAAGGTCTTGCCCTAGTTGTGCGGGTCCTTTGTGCATTGCACGACCCACAGGAACATGTTGATTATCCATCCTCTACTCCTATCGCGTCAAAAATTGTCCATATTGTACGGTCACTTCCTCGCGCCAATAGTTCAACAAATCCATCATGGTATGTTCAAATGGAATTTCTGGCTTCCATCCGGTATGGGCTTCAAACTTTCTGGTGTCGGGTACTTGTAGATCCGCATCAATGGGACGAAGACGGCTCAAATCAACTTCAATCCGAATCTCATCTTTCATAACCGAAAAGGAAATCAAGGTCTTCAACATATCCTCGATTGTTGCGGTATGCGTACCCCCTATATTGTAGTACTGTCCACCAATCGGATTGACGGTCAGGAGCATATGATACGCCCGAACGGCATCTCGCACATCCGCAAAGGTCCGAAGGCTCTGAAGATTTCCCACCTTCACGACAGGGTCTTTGGTATATCCCGCTTCAATCATCGCAATTTGTTTGGCAAAGGAAGATTCCGCAAAGACATCACCCCTCCGCGGTCCCGTATGAGTAAACATCCTCGTGGTCATGACCGTCATATGATACGCCTCCGCATAATGACGACCAATCAGATCGGTACCAACTTTTGAAATAGCATACGGGGAAGCCGGATGGAAGGAACATTCTTCGTTGATCGGTAATTTTTCTTTGGGAACGCGACCAAAGACCTCGGATGACGAACAGACATGAATGGCCGCGAGCGGCGAGTACTTACGCAAGGATTCCAGAAGTCGCAATGTACCCTGGATATTGGTATCTAAGGTGTTGATCGGGGCACTAAAACTCGTCAGGGGAAAACTTTGTGCGGCCAGATGAAAGACGTAATCAGGACGGCATTCCTCGATCAGTCGGTCCAGACTTCCAGCATCGGTCAGATCACCATAACTCAAACTCACGCGATTTTTGGTATTGATTCGTTCAAGTAAATGCCCGATGTTGTGTAGGGCATCTGCCCAACGATACATGCCGACGATGTTCCAATCGGTGTGTTGTAACAGATAGTCCGCCAAATGCGATCCCACCATGCCCGTGATGCCTGTAATCAATGCTGTTTTCATTCCGCCTCCGCCGCAGTAATCATATCCCGTAAACGATTGACATAGGTGTGTTTCTCTTTGATTTTCGTCATTTGTCGAAGGATCTTGTCAAGGGTGTGGGGATCTTGTTTCATCTCACAGGCCACATCAAAGAGCGCATAGGGATTGGAATGGAATGCCACATCCCCCTCAAAAAATTCATAGGTCGCGGGACAATTCGTTAATCCTAGTTGTCCATAGCTGATGTTTTTCATGATACGGCATGAGATATACTTATTCGCTAAATGATTGCGGGGTCTGACATCCAGGGCCAAATACGCATTCGTCACCGCTAGGCGGATTTGATTCACTGGCAAGGGGTTCTGCCATGGGGTGTTGTAATAGAATGGCATCTTGTGATCGATACAAGCCCGAATAAAAGGATCAAACATTTCCTTATTGTCCTCACGGATGGTCCCACCAAAAAACGCATGATAGGGTTTCACGGGTATCCGATAGCGATCTTCGACATGAATCTCCTCTGGCATCAAATCTGTTGCCCACATCGAATAGAAGAGGGTCACAGGACCGTCTTGCTGTAGAAAGGACGTACCCTCATTGATAGGCGTACAAGCAGACTTGTCGAAGTGATAGGCATAATTCTTATCCGGTACTCCATCCACGCCCCAATTACATGCAAAGCGGAAATCAATCAACTTCCCCACCTTACCAAGATACATCGAGGCACCAGGATTCCCTTCTATGGGACCTTTGTTACCAAGATAATGAATCAGATAGGCCGATGTCGGTCTCAGGGGTAATTGATTGGAGAAACTATTCGCAAAGACCAACCATTGCTCCGAGATCACCAAGGCATGATCAAAGAATTCTACAGGGAGATGGGGGAGATCCCGATTATCGAGCCAATAGGCTGGATACCCAAGATATTGTGCGGCCCGCATCAACGGCTCGTGGACAAAGGCATGGGTATGCCCCGAATCGAACTTGGCGCCCCAGATAATGATTTTATTATATTTTCGGCTCATATTCTTTCTAATTCCCCCATCCCCAAACCGTATCCCATTGCATTCTCTCTATTATAGTATATCCTAATAGGGTGAGAAAGTCAACAAAATTCTGCTGATGACCATTTTCAATAATCAACAGCGGATGATGGGTCATGATGGTATCAATGGCGCCCTTCAAGGCCTGGAGTTCATACCCCTCAACATCGAGTTGAATCACATCCACCGTAGGAAACTGGAAGGCATCAATCGGAACAATGGGGAGACAGAGATTCTCGCCACTGGAATCGACCCGCGCTCCCATGCCATTACCGACCATCGCGCCCATAGAAGGCTTCTCCCCAACGGCGCATTGCAGTTTGATCACATTCGGGAACTGGACATTATTGACCAAACAATAAAAATGCAGGGGATCAGGTTCAAACACATACACCGTCTTGAATAATTCCGCATAGCCACACGCATATAATCCAATGTGGCCACCGGCCGAGACGATGGTTCGTCGTTCGGTCGTATGGGTTTCCAGGACTCGTTTGAGATTCGGCCAGTCAGGCGTTAGCACACCCCAATGGCCATCATTGACCGGTGTGGTATGCCAGAAACTATTACTCAGAAAGCTGTTCTCATTCACGATACTGAGATTTTTTAGTTCATTCATGATTTGACGATGTACCATCCCTCATTGCTTACACTCACCACTTTGCTCGGATCAGGGAAGAAGGTCTTCACGGCCTGTTGGACGGTCGGGAGGTTCCAATCATGCCCGGCAAAGATTCCTCCCGGCCTGATGTGATCCCAATACAAGGTAAAATCCTTCATGACGCCTTCGAACGAATGATCCCCATCCACAAAAATGAAGTCAAGGTACTGTATCTTTGAGGAGACTCCGAATTCTAGAGCAAACTGTTCACTGGTCTGATACCGTAATTGGGCGCGTGTACCATAGGCCGACAATCGCTGAAGGGCATCACCCTTCATACAGGCCTGGCGTTCCTCACTCATGACGGTTCCGTTCCAATCGATGAATGTGGGATAATGATCCACACAGTACAGCGTTTGAAGACTCGGCAGTTCTTTGAGGAACAATTCCGCACTAAACCCTAGGCAGGTCCCAATTTCCGCCCCTACAACCGGCGCAATTGACTTGAGCGGGTCGATCAGCCCTGAAGCTGAGATGTGATTCACGCCCCACTCAATTTGCTTCTGGACCCATTCTACTGGGGGCAAATGATGGAAGGGATCGGTCGATCCTGGTATCGGGCCTCCGGTCGTACCGTCAACAGGTCTGACCGTGCCTCTGGTGGTATCAATAACGAATGCTTCTCCCATAATCTATCTCCTATCTTTATAATATTGGATATCTGACTCCACCATCTCTTCCACTAATTCAGTAAAATCAATCGAATGTTTCCATCCCAATTTCCTATGGGCTTTTGTAGGATCGCCGAGCAAGACTTCGACTTCTGCTGGACGATAGAACTGGGGGTTCACGGTCACATAATTTATGTAGTTCAGACCCACATACTCAAAGGCCGCCTGAACAAAGTCTAGGACCGAATGTGCCACTCCGGTAGCAATGACATAATCATCGGGGGTATCCTGTTGGAGCATGAGCCACATGGCCCGAACATATTCTTTGGCATGCCCCCAATCACGGAGGGCATTCAGATTCCCCAAGGACAGTTCTGTGGCTTGCCCTAATGAAATCTGGGCGACCGTGGAACTGATCTTTCGGGTCACAAACTCAAATCCACGGCGAGGTGATTCATGATTATACAAGATGCCTGTGGAACAATGGAGTCCATACGCTTCCCGATAGTTACGGGTCAATTCATATCCTGCCACCTTGGAGATCCCATAGGACGAACGAGGATGAAATCGGGTGCCTTCATCCTGAGGCATGGCTTCGACTTTCCCAAACATCTCACTTGATCCAGCAAAATAAAATCGAGTACGGGGAGACGCATCCTTTAAGGCAGAGAGGACATGATGGGTGCCACCAATGTTCGTCTGGAGTGTGGAGAATTCATCTTCGAACGAATAGGAGACAAAGCTTTGTGCGGCCAGATGGTAACACTCGTCTGGTTGTAATTTGGTGAAGACTCGATAAATGCTCGGATAGCTTTCCAAGGAGGCCGCATGAAGATGGAGACGGTCTTTGAACGGCAGCAAGCGGTGCATCCGATGGCTCGGATCTTCTATGGCGACTCGTCGCACGATGCCGTGGACCTCATACCCCTTCTCCAGGAGCAGTTCGGCGAGGTATGATCCATCCTGCCCGGTAATCCCGGTGATCAGTGCTGTTTTCATTGTTGCACCAAGAGAAGAATGTCATCCACACATTGTTTGTTGGTATGATTACCGACGGTATAGCTGTAGGCTTCATCTCGCGTGAGATCAGAGACGCCTTTGAATTGTCGCATATAGGCGATCAATTCTTCCTCCCATTGATAAGTGAATCCATAATCCCGCATCGTTTCTGCGCCTGCCATGAAATAGGCCGCCCAGGGTGTGTGATTCAACATAGCTTCCAACAGCACGATACCAAATCCCTCTGAGGTCGAGTGCATAATATACAAATCTGCATCCTTGATGCCAGCCAAGACTTCTCGACGATCTGGCATCATCAGGACCTTGATCTGGTCCGTGGGTCCAATCACAGGAGCAGACTGCCAACAATCATATCCAGTCAGGACTAAGGTCACATCCTTTCGATTCGCCTTTCGAAACGCCTCAACCAAACGGACCATATTTTTATTGGGCCAATAACCACCACAGGAAATAAACATATATTCGGTTGTGATCCCATAACGGGTCCGAAATGCTCCCTGGGGACTCTCAGAGACCGAATCATCCAAATTGATCCCATAACGGTATTGCATACACTTCATTTCCACCCCATGCTTCTTCACATGCCTCCAATCCGCCAGGGTCGAGGCCCCGATATATCGCGCAGTCTGGAGGGCCTTCACACAGGTCGGAGAATTCGACGGAAGAATCAACAGATACAAGATGGGAGACGGAATATTCGGCGCATGTTCCAAGACAAAGTTTTGCACATTGACATCGCCGCCATGGACAATGATCAGATTCCACGGATGGAGGAGTATTTCTAGGTTGTTCGACACATGGACCCCATTCAGATCCCCCTGGTGTTGACCTGCAAACACCCAGGTCTCTACGCCTCGACGGACCATTTCCTCGGCCATGTTCTTGACATTGTTCTCCGATCCGCCTGGATAGGGAGCATACCGATGGACTACAAACAGTATTCTAATTGCCATACTTGGCCTCATAGATCGCCTTCAGGGCAGGCACACGATCATACTGATGGACCAAATAATGTGGGGTGCCGTGGGAGGTACAGACTTGATCATTCAAGACAATAGGAGCAGGCTCCAAAAGAAGCGGTCGATAGACCCCTATTTTGTTTGGGTCCATCGTCGTACCGAGTTGTGCAGCCCATCCATCTTCTGATGTGGCACTATACAAATGTCGATGATAAGCTTCGGTATTCAACAAGATGTTCAATGCCGCTTGATCGGGCCCGCCACCCCCAGGCTGATGGTGTTTGGTCCCATTCGACAACAGATAGATCGAAAGGAATAGACCTAATGCCGTCTCAAACTTTGCAGCAAACGATCCACAGTTATGAATCGCGGCATCCAATAACGAGGTACCGACCGCGGGTCCAAACGAAGAAAGAAGATTATTCACACCCCATTCTTCATCCCGATAGCGCATCGATTCACTGGCCGCCACCACAGCAGGAGACTCACCTTGATTGTCCCATTGATTGAAATACTCTGAGGGATTGCGTTGAAAGACCACATCCTTGACATCGGTAGCAATAACATACCGAATATCATTCTTTATCTCAGGAGAGAGTTGGCGCAGGAAGATCCAATAATGGAGGAAGCGATTCACTACAATAGACAATGAAGGATCAGCACTAAACGTACCAAAGTCATCCACATAGAGACCACAAAGAATAAATCCTCGGCGAGCAAGTTGATCGGAGGTATCGCTGTCGATGTTGTAACACACCAACATCTTATACCCGTCGAACCCCGATTGCTCTAAGGAATTGGCCCACAGTTTGATCTGATCGAAGTTGTAGTTGCTGATAGCACCGATCACAAGGTCTTTCATAATGACTCCATATTATAAAGGTAGGTTGGGCGGTTCTCCTAGTATATATACGACTTCTTCTTGAGGGGCCGTGGCTTCGGACTCGACCCAGAGGTCTCGGGTATACTTCTCCCAGGCATCGATCATCTCTTGCGTCTTGTCGCAACCACCAAACTTCATCTTATGTGGTCCAATTCTTGGTCGCATTAAAATTCGCTTGAGAGAAATTCAAACGATCTACCAGCTTCACGACTCCGCCTTTCAAGTGGTCCACGGCCACAAAGCCTTCAGGTTTCGTCACCGTCAATCCCCCATCGGCAGAGCGAAGGAAGGTGCCCATAGACTTCGCCGTTTCCAATTTTCTGACAATCTGTATTTTAGCATCATTCAGCAGATTTGTCAAGAGAAAAATTTTGACCAGTTCGGCATAGGACGACCGGTAAAACCGCAACCATTCACTCTTTTCGGCCAGACGCTTATGTTTGGTTGCTGGTAGCTTGGCTTGTAGGATAGATTCATTGGCCTGTTGTTCGACCCAGCGAGTTAATGCTAGAACATGATCTTTGGCGGTCGGTTGCGCCTTTCCTGCTCGTATCAGGGAATTGTTGTACTGCTTGATCTGTCCTAGCAGCGTGGCATCCAAGGAAATTCGATTCAACACTTTACCATCGATGCTCTGAAACACCCGGCCCGCTTGGGCTAATAGATCCCCCAGGACTGTTGATTCCACTTCGGTAAAATTTGCCGTACCTGATTGATCCACAAATGACGCATCCCGATACCATACATCGGCCGTATGACGCAAGGCGCCGATATCCACTTTGAAGGACGCCTTCATAGATGCCATCGTGGGACCATGATAGGTCGTATGAAACACCACACCCAACTTGGAAGCGCGAATACGATTGGCTAAGACCGAGTCACTTGGAATCGCATACACAATCGTATTCGGCTGAAAGGTGAGATATTTTTCCCCATCAATCACATCCTTTTGCAGATCGCCGTGGGTATACAGCATATCACCCTGAAGGACACCAGTAATACCGAGTTTGGGTAGATGTTCCAAGGCAATCAACAGCTTGTTCTGAAGACCTTCGGAGGCATGATTCCTCTTGATATCCGCAGGGGTATAATTCAATTTCGCCTCCTTCGCAAAGACCCCTTTGGTCCCCACAAAGAATCGACCATTGTCAGGATTGATACCACAAAAAATAGCCGGCGCGCCATCCCATTTGGTCGTGATATTGATATGAGATTCCACATGACCTGTCAACATCTTATGGAGAGACAACAGAAAGGTCACGGCCCTCCGAGCACCAGTCACACCGCCATTAAAGACTTCATCTTCCAGGTGTTCAAGATGGAGGTTCTTGCCTTCGGCGGATTCTGTGATAAAGGAGGTAAAGGATGTTGTCATAGTGGCTTTCCTGTTATTTGGCAATAACAAACTTACCGGATAAATCGGAACGGGAAGTAATATACGAAAACACCAAACGAACAAATTCTGTGCTTTTCTTTTTGTCGCGTTCTAACCAATCCCTAAAGATAGGAATGACTGGATTCGACACATGGAGCGCACTAGATTCGCTCCTAGCTCTATCATATGCCTCACGATTACGGGTTTTTAGTTGTGTCATAACAGGGGTACGAACCAGTTGCTTATATTTGTCATTTCCCGTCTCATATAGGGTGTTGAATTTCCGGCTAAATGTGGTATTACCATCGGTGATAGACATAAGATCAGCAAGAATAGAAACCGAACCAATCGATCCTTCGCGGGCTTCCTTTCCTGTTTCCACAACCTCAAATTTCATTGCAGCAGTTGACGCATCGTGTCGCCATTTCAAACGCCGACCTTTATTCGTGGTATCAAAATATATTTCAAACGATCTACTAACCGTTTTCCCATCAGCTTTAGGTTTGACCCATGGCGACCACACAACATGCCCGGCATACACATATTCTCTCATGTAGTCGATTTCATGCTTCCGATCAAAATTGACTTTGAGGATTGTGACCTCTTTTTTCGTTGTCTTTTTAAGCGACAATGGAAGTAATTCCCCTAGATCGATCAAATGACCCACTTCGGAGTTGAGTGTGATGAAATCCAAAGGAAGACTCTGATGTTCCAAGAGAAGGGTTTTGATTTTTCGTTTCGCCTTTTCAGACGCAAAATAAATGTCGGCAGGACTCCATTTATTAACATCCCCAAATACCAGATGATGTTTCCCACCTGGTAGTGAGGACGCTTTCTTCTGTGTCTCGTTCGCCAACTTAAATAATTCCTCAACCGATTTCATCACATCTTCATCACCGCGCGTATAGATGAAGTCAGACCACTTCGGTTGTTTAATGCGAGTGAACTTACCTGATACATCAGTGATATCACTAATCAACTTCTTTGCGATATTCATCGAAGAGACATACCAATCTAGATTTTTACTAAAAAACGACTCCAGGTCCCTCAACGTCACCCCAGGAGTTTTTACATGGGTCGAAAATACCGTGGCCAGGGGCATTGATTTTTGAGTCTTTTCCCATTCCATCTTAAATGAGGAAAAGGTGGGATAGACCTCAGTATCTAACATTTTCTTGGCACCAGCAGCACCAAGATAATCTGCAAGCGCACAAAATAATGCTTGGGCACTTTCAGCTAAAGACGTTGGATCAGCCATTATATCCTCCAATTCCTTATTTATGTTTTAATTCCGTTGAAGTTCTTGGTCCTTCGGATCATCGTTTTGTGTGTAGTCGCCGGTTCTCCAGGTCCGGTCAACATACGTTGTTGATTTCCTTCAATGAGTTGTCCCGACCCTTGGATATTGAGTTGGGCATCCTGGGCCACATCAAACAATTTCATACGACTTTTATCGACCCCGATCACAAACCGTTTGTTGATATTGGGATCGGAATACCGATTCTTGAGTTGCTTAATCATGTATTGCCCCATGAGTTGCAATTCTTCGGTCTCAATGATCGCGCACATGAAATCGGCGGTCATAGGAAGACCAAAAGACTCAGAGGTATCGGTCATATCTACATCTGAGTTATCAAATCCCTGACGATTAGTTTGTGTGGCCGACACGACTGGCACTTTACATTCAACCGCGAATCCTCGGAGTTCTTCGGCAACACTTTTAATGTATTGATATGACGAGACATTCCCTCCCGCCTTGATCCTGGCTGACGCACAGATATTCAAATAATCCACAAAAATGATATCCGCCTTGAAGGATCGCTTCAAGGCTAATTCGGCGACCAATGCCCGAAAATGGAGGGTCGACGCTCCGGCAGTGGGGTATTCTTTGATAATCAGTTTACCCTGAGTCCGACTTCTGAGTGCAGAGAACTTTCTGGTATAGTCATCCTTACTCACCGCCAAGATGTCATCCAACCGAACATTCAAGAGGTTTGCATCAACCCGTTTGGCGATCTGTTCTTCTGCCATTTCCAATGTGATGTATAGGACGTTTTTACCGATGGACATGGCGGCCGCCGCCATATGGGCCATGACCAAAGTTTTTCCAACCCCTGTCCCTGCCAATAGGATGTTCAGTGTCTTTTCCCAAAATCCGCCCTTGGTAATCTTATTGAAGAAATCAAGATCGAAAGGAATGCGCTTATGGGTACGATGATAGAATTCATATCGATCATCCGATTGTTCCATATAATCGTGACCGACATGGGTATCAAAGGTGATGCCTAATGCTTTCGAGAGGAGATCGGGAATGGAATTTTTATTCTTCTTCCCATCTTTATTGTCGATGATGGAAACCACTTCTAGTACCGCGTTATAGATCGCTTTCTCCTGACAGAACTTTTCAGTTTGATCAATAAGCCACGGCACATCAGTTGGATTATCCTTGTCTTGATAACATTGCTTGAGAACTTCAATCGAACCGCGGACCTCTTCTTCCCTCAAGCTCACCGCTTCAGTCAGATTAATGACCAGGGCTTCATGGGTGGGAGCAGTATTATACTTGGTGACAAATCGATTGATTTCCTCAAACACCAGCCGTTCGCAGGTATCACTGAAATAGGAAGTCTGAATATGAGGAAGAACTTTACGGAGATACGGTTCGTTATAAATCAGATTTTTGAGGATTGATAATTCCAATCGAATCATTCGTGGTGCCTTCCCGCAGTAAAATAGATTCCAATACCTGGCCCGCTATCGTCACAAACTCACGATCTACCTTGAGTTCCGCGCTATCAAAGCTGGCTGTATCTATGAATGAATATTTGAAGGAGAGTTGTCCAGTTCCGCCATGCTCCGACACCCGGACGTTGAGATAACAATACTCCACACCCCGATATACGGTCGTCAACAGCTTGACTGTAGAGATCGGGGGAGAGTCATCCCCAATGATATACTCACCTAAAACATAATCGACATTTTCACACAGCGTCTTCGGCGTCTTCTTCCTCGTCAACCACCGATACAGTCTTGAGAATATTCCCATAGGCCACCTCATATTTCTTCCTCATAAAATTCCGAAACTCTGGGTCGATCAAGATGCTTTCCCAAAATTCCTTGGTCAGTGTCTCTGCTTCGCGCACCTTCTTGGTATCGCCTTTCTTGAGATACCACCCCACCAACGGCTTGGTCACATGCCCGGATTCCAGAGCGGTTTCCAACAAACCGGAGTATTGCTCAATGCCGCCATCAAAGGTCACAGAAATAGGGATACGACTCTTTTCTTTGACAAAACGAGACTTCTCCACATTGATAATGAAGTTGTATCCCTGAAGTTCGGTACCGTCTTTCTCCTGTTGCCGTCCCATGAACCACACCGTATCAGAATTGTTCATGAGTCCAGTGCCTCCACCCATGATATCCTTGGGATAGAGACCAATCTCTTTGTAGGTATGATTCACGACAATCATTGGGATGTCCTTGATACGCAAGTGGATCGTGACCATGCGAAACAACGATTTCAGTGCCTTGGCGCGGGTCATATCCGCAACAGACTTTCCTTCCAAGGCATCATCTACTTCCTTCTTGGATGCCAGAGTACCCAAGGAATCGACAATGATGATCACATGATCGCCTTTTTTGATTGAGGCAAGCTGTGTCATAATATCATGCTTCAAGACTTCAACATCCGTGACTGGTGTATGAATCACTTTATCCATATCAATCTTGAATGCCTCGAAATAGGATTTGGGTGTGCCGAATTCAGTATCATACAACAGAATGGCGGCATCTTTAGGATACTTGTCCAGATACGCTTTGGCCAACAGCAAGGCAAAGTTACTCTTGAAATACCGAGACGGTCCTGCAATCGTTGTGATACCTGGCGCAAGTCCACCTTCCAGACTCCCAGATAATGCCACATTGATCATAGGCACCTCTGTGGTGATCATATCCTTTTCATTGAATAACACGGAGTCAGACAAGACATCCGTTTCCTTGATGGTTGAATTCTTTTTCAGCGTATCTAAAATGCCCATTATGTCTCCTGATGTGGTGTTAAAATTTACGGAGGGTCTCGACCAGTGCTGCAAAGATATAGTCTTTGGCGCGTTGTTCCACGGGAAGTTCGCCATATAATACCATACAAGGATGTTCCTTTTTATCGGCATCCTTAATGGGGCCATAGACCCAACCATCTGCCTTCTTGAAGTTATACCAATTGGTATGGCTCGCGTCAGGACTGGAATCAGGATGCGCCAAATGAAAGGTCACCCCATCCAGGGCAGATTGCTTGATATTCGCAGGCACCATGCTCCAAGGCAACTGGGTGTAGTCTCCCAAGGCATGGCAATACGCACGATTGGCTTCATGACAGGCTTCGGCAATTTGCTCATAGGTTAAACGCATACATCCTCCATTCGTTATATAATATCATATCCACACAAAAAAGTCAATGACTATCTTCTATCACCCTCACAGGCACAATATCGTTGCCACTACCATAACAATTATCTATGGCACAATACCACATCCAATAGTGGGGACCGGGGCCTACAAGTCGGCGCCCATAGACTTTCCTGGTGCTGGGGTATTCTGCTCCGCACCGGGTACAATGCACCAAATGACCTGGAACAATATGGCATCCTGGTATGTATTCAAAGTGGTCTTTCATGAAAAGAAATCCTCCAAACTCAATTCCACTTCCGGCTTCCAACCAATCACTTTGAGCACAATATTCAAAGGATCAAGAAAGGATTTCATGAACTGTGCTTCATAATCCACACAAAGTTGTAACTGAAATTCTTTGGGGCATCGCGTCAAAAACGCCATAACATAGGAGTTAAATCGGTTTGGTTCACGAAGATAGATATACTTCAATTTATCTCCGTCATTGATCCGTTCATAATGACCCTCCAAACCAAGCTGTTCGATGAAATGGTTATAGACCATGGCACCTCGCGCATTGATTGGTGTCCCACCCTTACAGACCACACCAGGATCATCCTCGATTAATTCCAGGATGCCAGTGGCCTCACCTTTATTCTTTTCTGTCCCGCTCACCGAACGAGGGAAGGCAATCTCTTCTAAAGGCAAGGCATTGAACTTAGAACGAAAATCTGCAATGAATGTTTGGAGTTCCTGTTCAGAGCCATTCAGAATAATCTTCAGGGCCTCTTTAATTTTTGTCCGACTCGCTGATGGGGTCGAGGACTTGATCGCCTCAAGTCCAGTGATCTTGATTTTTGGTTCGGTATAGCGGACCCCCTCCTCGTCATAGACGTTCAGGATATAGCGTTTCTTTGCCGTCCAAATCGCGGTATCACACAACGATTCCCGCTTCATCTGCATCTTCTGTCCATAGGCATGAACATAATCCGACAACGACTGAAACGCAGGATCGATCACCATGCGCTGAATATTCGCACAGGCGCCATCCATCCATTCAATGACCGCGGGAGTTGGAGGATACTCAACTCGTTTGCTGATCTTATTCCAATAGACTTTATCCACCAAGGGACCTAAATTCAAATAGACCGAATCAGTATCCATGGCCAGAATATAATCCACATCCGTGGTTTTCAGGAGTTTCCTCATATAGTCATTTAACTTCGATTCGATCCAATGAATGCTCAACTGTCCTGCCAGGGTCACACCCTCGGCAATACGAACATCAAAGAATCGGAAGTATTCATTACCCATCGCACCGTAAGCGGAATTGAGTGCGACCTTCTTGGCCAATTGAAGAATCTTATACCGAGAAATGAGATAAATCAACTCTTTCTTACGAATGGGATCGGTACATTTTTCCTTCTCTTTTTGTGCCTCGATCTGCTTGGTCTTATAGATCACGCGACCATCATACATGGTCTGCATAATCTCAGATAAAAATCCCTGTCGACCTGTCCGAAAGAACTGACCATTCGGTGTCATGGTACAGCCTTGAAGTTTTGACAAATCAATCTTCTGTTCAAGGAGTTTCGTCACTGTCACACCTTGAGCCAAGACTTCTTTCATGGCAGGGGTATGATCACGTTCTTCGACCAACATCTCAGGAGAGAGATTATACTGCATGATCAAATGGGGATACAAACTATTCAAGTCGAATGATCCCACCCAACGATGACGACCCAATTGAGGCGCCTTGACAAAGGCACCCTCATAGGACTTATCTTTGTGATGGGTTCGCTTCTGTGGGACAATGATGTTTTTCTTGAGGAGATGATTATAACAAATACAATCCCACATACGGACTTGGGTAAAGACATCATCAAAATTTGTTTTGTTGTCATACCCCAAGGTGATAGCCATGTCGATCAATCGGCTCTTGTCGTTCAGCTTGGTGACCAGTTCAACGTCTCGAATGTTATATTCAATGAACTTCTGGTAATTTTTGAGATATAAATCCTGGAGTGAATCATATTCGTCGTAGGACAACTTAGTTTCATCAAGTTCGATGGCGGCGATATCACCCAGCTTATAGGATTCTTGGGAATAATTGGGGGCATACTTCCGAAATAATTGGAGATAGTCAAGCGTACAGATTCCTACCAGATCCCAAGTCGAGATATCCTTCCCATAGAAATGTTCGATCTTGTTCTTGAGGATACCCCAAGGCGACAGTTTATTGCCTTCATCAGGATTCCATAAGTTGGTGATGCGATTGACCAAGTACGGAATATCAAAGGTCTTGACATTCCAACCTGAGATGATATCCGGCGGATCTTCGGTCCAGAAGGCCAAGAACTGTTGGAGCATATGCTCCTCAGACTCACAGTGATGCCAACGAACATCCCCGCGATGGGGGGTATAATTCCCATAGCCAAACACATGATAATTGGCGCTATTGGATAACTTCACTGTGATAGCCGTCACGGGCTGTGCGGCCTGAGCTGGATGGGGAAATCCCTCGGCTGAGCCGACCTCAATATCGAGATAGGCGACCACAACATCTTCTAATTTCCATTGAATATCATCTTCGGGATGTTCTTCGGCAATGAACGCATATTCATGCGAGGCCATGCCATAAGTTTGAAATCCTGCCACCTTCTCATATCGTTTCTTATGGAGGAACGCTTCATACATATTTTCAAATTGAATAGGGGCAAGATATTGCCCTTGCAGATTCGTATATTTTGTAGGAGTAGGGGATTGTAGATAGGCAGTCGGCTTGTACGGAATTTTTAGCCGTACAGGCCGACCATCTTGGATGCCACGATAAAGCAGATTAGAACCAGACACGGCAACGTTTGTATAATATCTCATGATGCTAGTATAACACAACAGCCGTGGGATGTCAAGATTAAACTCGATGGAGTCCGCCGGGGATACTACCAGTAGGAGGTAGAATCAATCCGGTATCGGTATAATTCTGACGATACGCATTTTCCACCTGAAGAAGTGGAGTCAGGTTATGAAGAATATTGGCCAGTTCAAATGGAATACCGGTATCGAATTGCTCGGTAAATTCCAGATAAGGATTAAATCCGAGTTGACCCTTCTCCCCTGGGGTTCTTCCTGGTACAATACCAACCATGACTGGGCGCTTGAGGACCACTGGAGGCTTTTCTGGTGCAAATGTTCCATGAGACCAGGCACTGACTTCCACCAATTCACCACAAATTGGTCCGACCCCTTGAATCATCAACAAGACAATCTTCGACATAATCTACTTCTCCTTCTTCATAAATGGGGTGAGTTCCGGCGGTGTCCAATCCGCAGGTTTCAAAATTTTCCCGTCTTCACGACGGCGGACATGTCCTGTACTCGGATCGACCTTCGCCATATTGGATCGCTGGACTTCATTCCAACCACCTTGACCATCCCATCCACGCTGAATCATATGTCCGATAATGACATAGATCAGATCCAGGCAGGCATCGAATTCTTCCACTTCATCGTTGGCCGCGACGGCATCAAACAATTCGGTGAATTCTTCTTTGATCAATCGATGATAAAAATTATGTTCAGGTCGATGGGTATCAAACTGATTGGTGGCCTCTTGAAACGCCTGGACATCTTGAATCATGGTTGAATTCCTTTGGTATAGATCACTTGTCCATGTGAACGGACGGAGGTAAAGACTTCTTTCCTGGGCTTCCATTGATCATCAACACCGATCACCACGACATGTGGGGCGGCGCACCAACTCACATGAACCCATCCTGAATTTGGATCGCCTGGTGTATAGAATTCAAGAATGATTTGATCGAAACTCCATAGATGATCGACACACCATTGCGCCAACGTTACATTCTCCACACCACGAACTTCAAAGTCCACGGCCTGACCTGTACAATGTTTACTAACTTTGGTCAGCGTGGTCGTCATTGGATTCACGATCATGTTCAGAGCCATTGAACGATATCCTGAATTCACGATCACAGGACCATAGACTTTCCTCACAGGCTCTAATACATTCTCACACACCAATTTCAAATTAACAAGATGCTCCTCTGTGGGAGCATTATCCACCCCCATACGAATAGCCGTACCAGAACGGGTCAATTCTTTATAGGAAAAGTGTGTGGTGATCATACGTTCAGTCATGGGGGACCCCCTGTAATTGGTGAATCAATTGCTTGAGAATTTCCTGACCGAATTGTTGATTGAATAACTCACCATCCCCATCTGAGGGGGATTGGATCGTATCGATATTCATCGTAACCACAAAGGTCACTTGAGGTTTCGTATCATGGAGAATCACATCAGAGATATGTAATACGATTCCTTGTACCTGTGATCCTGCTGTCCTTACGTCCATAACCCTCGTCGCACTTTCATAAGACGAATCAGTTGCGCCTCATCCTCGTCATGATATAATTCCTCGACCGCTCCTGCCAGGCGAAGTTCTTCGAAATATCGCGCTTTCTCACCATCCCCATCTTCTCCCTTGAACAAATCCTTGATAGGAATCCGAGTCTCACTGACTTGCTCCCAGGGGTCCAAACGGGCAGGTCGCTCAATGGTCCACCATCTATATAGCGCGAGCGTTTCTGCTGCATACTGGGCTTGGCTCGTCGAACTGCCATCATCATGAGTCAGGGACATGGCCCATTGAAGATGTTCGATGCCCGCCTGAGGGTTCCTCTTGGTATCAAGATACCACGACAGAAAGGGGAGGCGATAGATCCATTGATGCTTCTCGGTGTCCATGCCACAAAAACGATTGAATTGCGGCAGTTCCCGTTCCACAAAATCAACAAGAATCTGAAACACGGCACACAACATGATATGATCACGATCATGCCATTGCCATCCACGAATGTCTGGATGGCGAATATACAAATGCCGTGGATGATAGACCATCCGACAACGAAGGGCATTCCACCAATTCAATATATTAAATTCCATAATGATCCCCTGCCCACGATGAAAAAGGTTTGCTGTTGGATTCCCGGGCCCGCGCCAACTCGGCAAGTAGGGTGATCCCATGCTCCAATGAGGTCGCCGTAGGACACACCTCTTTGATCGCCTTGGTAGCGGCAATAAACCTCTGGGTATCCAGTGACTCCTGGTCGGCCAATTCATTGTGCTTTGTGATAAGGTCCACAAACACCAGATACCGTTTGCGGTTCATCTCGTCAGGTGAATCTTTCATGGACTCAATAATCGCTGGTAACATCTTAGTTCACCTTTACATAGGCAGGTGAAGTTAGTCGAATTTCCCAGTCAGGATGCTCGGCAAGGTATTGTTGCAATGCCGCCCAGGTCATCACCGTCTGAAAATGGATCACCTGTTCAGGAGAGTGCTTCAGTTGAATGGAATAGAGGGGCATATCAGTTCCTCACAGATCCTCACAGATCCTCACAGATCAATGATGGTAATAGGGTTCGTGGGTTTATAGTTGACATCACACACAGACACATTAAAGAATCTGGTGCGTTTGGTCGGATGCTGATAGGTACCAAATCCTTCATGGATATGTCCAAAGATATGGGCCCGTGGTTGAATCTCCATCACCCGGCGGAGAAGGTTGACATCACCCACATTTGGATCTTCTCCTGGATGGGGATCATTGACCCGATCCAATATTCCCTTGGGCGGTCCATGTGTAATCAATACATCAATCCTCTTGGGGATATTATCCCACAGGTCTCTGGATCGGTCACTATCAGGAGGATAGTCAAATGACCAATCAGAGGGATCACGAATTGCCGGAGAGAACGGCGAACCGAAAAATGTCAGACCACCTAATATCACTCGTTCATGGGCCAGGTAATGGGCAGGAGCAAATTCCTCTTTGGCCCAGCGACGATCTCCTTCCAACACCACATCATGATTGCCTGCCACAATGATCTTGTGTGTATGGGGTAGGGCCTTGAACCATCGGGCAAATTCACAGACCTGGGGGCTTGTCGCCCGCATGGAGAAATCCCCGACATGAATCAAGAAGTCCCCATCAGGGACCACGAGACGCTTATGGAATCCATGTGTGTCTGATAAACATACAAGCTTCATATTCAACAGTATACTACAATTCCGTAGGATTGTCAAGAAGTATTTTATGGTATTGGTATTGGTACCCCTACCGTAAATCCCCACCAGTTCTCAGCCAGATCAGAGGTAAATGTCAATGAAGTCATCGTACCAGGAAATTGGATCAGACCATTCCCCTCTTTACCGGTCACGGTATTATTCAACACGACTAATGGTGTCCCTGTGCCCCAATTACCAGGACCAGTCTTCAAGAGGACCACCGGCTGATTCACGAAGGTCAGCTTGATGGTTGACGTTCCACCCAACGAGAGAATCGCCAGGATGGGATTTGTGACTGGGGCCGAGAAGACAATCGTATAGGTACCAGGTCCAATAATACGAATCGCATCAGCCGTCCCTGGTGAGTTGGTCACCGCCGGCGGGTTCGTATAGGTCTGTTGAAAATTCTTAAAGAAATTGACTTCGGTCGCTGCTCCTAATTGTGGTGGAAGTATAGGTCCAGTCACATCAACGCTGAACGGTAGTCCCGCCAAGGTACCACTCATACGGGTTTGGACCACCCCAGTGGTCACTAATGTGATGTCTGCCCATGCCACCGTGGGTGCAGGAGGTGGTGGCGGAGGCGGTGGAGGTGGCGGAGGCGGTGGTATCACCCCTACAGAAGTCGGTCCTGGAAATGTCATGGAGACCTCATTCGACGGACCACTTTCCCCAAAGGTATTGAAGGCCGTGACTCGAAAGAAGTAGACGTTGGGACCAAGGACCATACCAGAATCAACAATCTCTGCCATCGTGATCGGATGAGGAATCTCAAGCAGAGGCGTGCTCGGATAGACACCCGAAGTCTCGGATCGATATAGTCGATAGCCATCGGTCGGACCAGAGACATTGAGGACCGCATCAGGATTCTTGTCCCATCCAACGGTCGCCACCCCAGTGGTCACTAATGATGCCGGAGGCACGACCGTCAAGGTCACAGTGATCGTGATAGTTTTGATGATGGCCGTCGTGCTACTCACGGTCAGGGTTCCGGTATAGACCCCATCAGCAAGTCCTGTCGGATTCGCCGTCAGAAGTAGGCTAGAAGGGGTCGAGGTGACTCCCAGCCATGCGATAGGGGTCGGACTCATCGTAACACTCACACCCCCTAATGTTCCTGTTCCTCCATTCATGATATTCACGATTCGAGGTCGTATCGAAGGTCCTCCATTACTACCGATAAAATTAATAGACGTAGGATGGATGGCCAGGGTCGGGGCCTTCTGGACCGTGAGACTCACCAAGACGGTCTGTGCCGCCTGACCAGGAGACGAGACGATGATTGTGGCGTCATAGACACCTGGTAACAGACCCGGCAATAAGGCCTGAATATTGAAGAATCCTTTGAAGGCATCGACCCGTATATACGGTACCGGTGTAGTCACTGGAAACGTGATCGCGGTCGTAAAGGTCGTCACACCTTTGACTACAACAGTCTGAGGTGCTGGATTTGTGCCTGTCTGACCAAATTGACGCCCTGCAATCGTGATCAGAGGCCGATCCACAGAAAATGGGACAGGGGCGACAGGGGTCGTGACGACCGACAATGCAACAGGAATGTTGGTATCGGCTGCTCCAGGTGCCGCCAGGATCAAGGTGCCTGTATAGTTTCCTGGTGCTAATCCTGTCTGGACCGCCGTCAATTGTACCGTGTTATACTTCAACAACGAGACCTTGAGCCATGTAGGTACTTGACGAATAGACCAACTACTGCTGGTCGTGATCGTGAGGATCTGGGTGGCTGGTGATGCCGCATTCTGTTGGGCCAGAAACGAGAAGGTGATGGGGCTGACGGATATCGTGGCTGGTGGTATGACTCCCGCCAGGCGATCTATCGTCACGGTGATTGATTGTTTATTGGTAAAGACGAGTTGGCAACTGTTGCCGGAACATCCGGGTATGCTCCATTTACTCACGCGAGACCCTACATCAGGCACGACCGTGAGTGTCGCCGTTCCCGTTGGTGTTGTACCCGGTAGATAGAGAAAGTCCAAGACACAAGTGGCGCCACAGGATAATCCTGCTGGTGTAGACGTAATTACGCCTTTACCTGTACCAACTTTATGGACTTCAAGGATAACGGACGAGTGGGCCGTTGTATAGAGACCTAGTGTACAGAGGAGGAATAGACCAATGAAGAAGCTTTTGTTCATACCATATCCCAACAACACTTACCTAGCCATTGAAGGAAGTATAGACTATCTTACTGCCGCTTCGCGTCAGTGTCGCTTCACTTCGTTTCGCTCCAGGCAGGTATCTTTAGGTACTTACTTTAGGTAGGGTCTAAAGGTTGATCACTAAGGTATCAGATTCGGATTCATCTAAGACTATCTTCGGATTATTTATACATGTTTTTTAGAGAGAAATGATTGTCAGAGAGAATCTTTCTGGTAACCCTATTCTATCCCATTCAAAACATAAAGCAAAAAAATATTTTCGTTATTAAGCACTACGTATACGTAGTTCCTTTGGTCCCTTGCTGTATGCTACCATCTTTTTTGCCCATGGTATACTTAACTACGAGTTTCCATTGATCCTTTTCTCGATGTGGTATAATTCGGATTTGATGGAGCGGCGCGAAGTTATCGGCATAAATTAGAGGATTGAGGATGGTGCAGAGATGCCATTCTTCCAGGAGACGGGCAATCGCATTCCTTCGTCCCAGATCGTTGACATCAATATTGGTCTCTTTGCCATCCAAGGCGAATAGCTCTTTGAAATGGGTCAGATAGTAGCGACCTTGTTTGTGGAGGATATGAACGGATTGGAAGAGGATATGGTCTTTACCGGAGGCGACCCCAATACGGGATAAGGTCTCGCGGATCTTGAGAAAGTCTTCTGGTGTGTGGAGTCGAATCTCGATAAACGTATCGAGCAAAGCATTGATATGGTTCATGGTACGTCACTTTCTTCATAAAAAGTCACAGTACCATGTATTTATCGTTTAGGGGTTTTTGAGAGACCTCCGGTATCGCACATCCGCATGATTGACATGAGGGCATCAGGAGAGAGGAGAGACATGGCTTCTTTGGCCTTGAGTGGAGAATATCCAAACACTTTCTGGATATTCATCAGGGTTGCATGGACCTCAGGCTTGGTGGACTTGATAAACGGACGCCGCTTGCTCCGAATCGTGTGAAACAGATAGTCATGCTGCATCCGTGGGTCCAGATGATACCGCTGATTCATGTCCTGGACAAACGAGAGACAATCATAATGATAGGACATGGCCTTATTCATCAGAAACGGGATATACGACTTTTCGGTTGTGGCGTCCTGCTCGATCAGATTGATCTTGGTGCTCTGGATGCTTTTGATGAAATCAAAGGGATTCATAGAAATTCACAACTGACCATGAGTTCCGTCAGGGCCGCCATCAGACAAATCTCTTGATCGGCCGAGAAGGAATGTTTGTATTGATAATCGGCGATCAACAAGACCGCTTGTGGTATTGATGCCGGTTTCAGAATCAGATACAAGGAATCATAGAGCTTCCGATAGAAGGTCACTGGATCAATATCAGTCGATGCGACCCACGTTCTCAGGGCCCCAAAATCTTTGGTCTTCAAAAATCCTACCGCTTCCTGGATGGCGAGATCGCCGATCTGTGCCAGGATGCCAGTATCGATCTTACCAAATTGAGCATACCGCTGTAGCTCATTCAGGACGCGCCGGAAGTCGGGGAAATGTTTCTTGAGTAGTTCAGCCACCACCGCGGGATCATGTTCGACCTTCTCGGTCTTGAGGATCATAATGATCCGCTTGAAGAATTGTTTGGCCATGGCTTCTTTTTCAGAAGTCTTGAGTGCAAAATCAATGACGGCGCACCGAGAATGGAGCGGCTCGATGATGCGATGTTTGAAGTTGGCCGTAAAGATGAACGAACAGTGTCCAGAAAATTCCTCAATGGCGTTACGCAGGGCCGGCTGGATAGAGTTGGGATTCAGATAATCCGCTTCATCCAGGATGATGACCTTTCTTCCACCCGACAGGGACATGGCCGAGGCATACTGTTTGATCTTGGTCCGAAAGACATCGATACCTGACTCATCAGAACTGTTGATCACCATGTAATCCAGACCTATCTCTTTGCACATGGCCTTGGCAATCGTGGTCTTCCCGACCCCGGCACCACCAGACAACAAGAGATTAGGGATCTGCTTCTGATTCACATATTCTTGAAACGGAACCTTGAGACGTTCTGGTAGAATACAGTCTGCCACCGTTTGGGGTCGATACTTTTCGACCCAGAGAAGATGGGACATATCCGCACTGTCAAAATTTGTCATATTTTCCCCTTGAATAAGAGTCACTTAGATGATGCTTTTGGACGGTTCCATAGAGAAGATCACGTTGTCCAACAGAACCGTTCCTGGGCCTATTTTGCCCGTTTTGACCCTGTTTCCAGCGACATCCAATACTGGATCTTCTTGGTGGTATGTTGGAAGTGGGAGATGCCCTTGAGGGAAATTGTCACAGTATAGTCGCCTGGGATCAGGCGCCAGTTCTCGGCCTTGAATATCGCTTTTGAGGCAGGGACGTTGGGGGTCGACAAGCGGCGGGACGCATAACTGGCCGAATCGTTGCTGGAATCCAAAACATCCAATGAGAGATGCCCATCCTTGGAGATCAGGGCGATCTGTGGGGATTGAAGGACCGATCCAGTTTTTTGGGCCCAGAGGATATCCTTTTCGGTCAGGGATACCACATAATCATTGGTTGGAAGCGAAATGTTCCGCTCAAATGGATTTTTGATCAACTGGGGATCACAGCACCGATAGACCAGATTGGTCTTTGCGTCTTGACTGGTACTCTTAATTTCTGTGGTGGATATCTCCAATGTGGACTGTTCATCCAACGACAGGACTGACAGGAAATTACCCAGATCATAGAGGGCAAATTCAACAGGGATCGATTCATCGATGGTGGCCTCGACCAAGATGGTCTTGGACTCATTGACGGTCCGAATGACGTTCCCTGGTTTGAAGAACATTTGGGTATTCAAACCTGCAAAACTTTTCAGGATTTGAAGGGTGGTATCAGAAAATTGCATGGAGCACCTCACAGGATTAATAATATTATGAGTATAACAGAAAGGGAGAGGTTTGTCAAGATTTATTTGTGGTTCTTCATGAACGTATGGACGCTCTGATGGAGTTCCTCTAATGTACCATTATTCCAGATGGTCGCATCAATAGGGCAGCCGATCCAGGCATATTCTGAGGAATGGATGCCAAGCGAGATCAGATGATCTTTGGCATCTTGGTTATTATTCAGGTTCGCTTCTTTTGCAATGCTCCACCAGCTTGGGTATCCACCCCGTACCACATGGATCACCATACCACCTTCTTTATGAACACCTTCGACTTCATTTATAAAACGACAATCAGTAATGACCACATGCTCTTTGGACCTGGCCCGCTTGAAGAGAGATGCGGTCCAAACGTTTTCATGGAAGACATTTCGACCTGCTTCGGTACCTAATAGCTGCAAGGCAAGTCTAGGGGTAAACGGCTTACCAAATTCCTGGGACCAAAATTCATCAATCTCTTCTCTCCAGGCCCGCGACTCTGCGGTATCTCCTTCCAGCAACGCTCGTTCCCAACCAAAGATCGCGGCCGCCGCATCTTTCAGCGGCGCCGCAAATGAATCTTGGTAGAAGTGATAATCATCCCGTAAGATATCGCCTACGGTGCCTTTTCCTGAACCAATCCAACCCAACAACCCGATGAGCATAATAAAGACTCCCCTTAGAGTTTGCCTGTGAGTTCTGCAATACGGGCCATGTTTCCGGTAAAAGCGTATGTGCCGATGTGTTGGCATTGCATCCACGGGCAGAGCCAGATCGACACACCAATGCGCCGGGCCCATTGACAAAACGCATAATCCTCTGAGAGATAGCGTTCTGACACCTTATCGATTTCGGTATCGAAGTAGGCGTGAATATATCGGGTACCATCAAAGTTCGCTTGTCCGACATGATCGGGACGATACTTCTTTTCGGGATAGGCGGCTTCCCACTTTGGGAATACCGTCCGATTGATCAACATATATCCGGTTCCGATTTCCATAACTTCCAATGGTTCAGAGACCTGAAACTGTTGGGTGCCTTTGACCACATTGAACACATAATCACCCACGACCTTTTCGAGTTCCGACGCCACGATATCAGGATGGGCCTGTACCGAGGCCTTCACGTTACTCCAATTGATCGCCTTCTTGGGATAGGGCGCACCAATGATGTCACGATCCAATGCCAACAAGGCGAGTACGTCCTGTGGATTGAAATGGATATCGGAGTCAATAAAGAGGAGATGGGTAAAATCCGTGCGGAGAAATTCGTCAACGAGGTAATTACGGGCCCTGGTAATCAGTGACTCGTTGAACAGAAACGAGAAGCGCGTTTCGATGCCGTAGCGGGTCATCAGCCCTTGGAGGTCCAGAACGGACTTGGCATACATGCCGTGACACATCCCACCGTAGCACGGTGTGGCAATAAACAACTTCTTAGTCTTCAACAGATCCAAATCCACCTTGATTTCCATTACAATCCTCCATAATAAAATGTTCCGTTGTCACCTCTTACTTATAACAACTATAGTCGTCTAATTCGATAGCTGAGTAGATGACCCCTGATTCATCCAACATCTTTTTTGAAAAGTCTGCCATATCCTGCCAACGACCTGAAGGGTTGGGATTGTGATAGCACACGATACGACGAATTCCATGTTGGATCACAGACTTACAACATTCAGGGCAGACAGGTGGGAACATCAGGGTGGGCCAGACATACAGGGTACAGCCGCGAACAGAACTATTCGCATTGATCAAGGCATTCACTTCGGCATGGACCACAAATTTATATTTTGTTTCGCGGTCGGCATAACGTTCGGGGGCATCATGGACGCCACGCGGGAATCCATTATATCCCATGCCCTTGACGGTCATTGCTGCGTCAACCACGATGGCACCGACTTTTGTACTTGGATCTTGGGACCATGACGCCACATGTTTGGCGAGTTCCAGAAACCGATGGTCCCATTTGCTTTGTCGTATCTGTCTTTTCTTTGCGGTATAGATATCCATCAAGTTCCCCCATAACATGAAAGCGGGCCTACCAGAACGATAGGCCCGCCTTACGAATTAGTAGTAAGTGGAGAACTTACCGCGCGGAAACTGAGGACAAGCTAATGCCCTGGGACAGCTTGGTAGGGGTACCGAGGCGATACACACCGACCTTGGAACCATCAGCCCGGCGCTTGGTGTTCAGGTAGATCGGATATCCATCCTGACGAAGGCGCCAAATTGTTGCCGTCACATTGGCCGCGCCAAAGTACTTGGCCGCTTGCGCCACAGAGAAGGTGTTATACCCCGTCTGCTTCTGCAAAAATGCCAACATCCGCTGCTTCACGCCCATCTTACGATCACTCATTACAAACCTCTTATAATTTATTGGGACTCGCTTGAATTGGGGGAGTCCCACTCCCATGTCACTGTTGCCTGATTCATACTCATTCAATCCAGGACAACTTTTATGATGTTATAATAACACAATTTTACATAATTGTCAAGAACTATTTTCGAGAGGCCTGATACCTGATTCGCCTCAAGATATTCTTTTCCTGTTGCATCAATAATGCCACAATCTCATCGTGCCCTAACCGAAGCCCATTCTTGAATCCAGGATCGGCATGGGTGGCCTTGTCAACAATTCGATCATATTTTCTGGTATCAGGCATCTTATATACTCCTATTCAAGAACTATTTTCTGTTCTACCAGACATCCATCCGCTTATCTGTATTCAAGGCCAAGTCGCCTATCTCCCAAGCGGCATTACCACTATAACTCATCATACCACGAATAGCATCCTTGAGTAGACCGATTCGCGTTCGTTGTTGATCGGTTTCAATGAGTAATACGTGGGTCATGGCACCCTGGAACTTGAAGGCATCCAAGATTTCTTTGTGGGGTGCGGTCTCCCATGAGGGATGCACATTGGTATTGGCATCCGCGACCAAAACACGCCGCTTCATCTGCATCAACTCAAATTTG
>Ga0315284_10001545_pt1 | contig 32786 bp, 57 predicted proteins | sample YL17G09_16_MG_FD_203696 | JGI IMG/M metagenome (GOLD analysis project Ga0315284, IMG submission 203696) | Sediment microbial communities from Yellowstone Lake, YNP, Wyoming, USA - YL17G09_16 | ecosystem: Environmental > Aquatic > Freshwater > Lake > Sediment | place: USA: Wyoming | collected... | reverse complement strand
AAGACTGCCGGCGGCGATGAAATCCAGGTTGGCGGCCTCGATTTGTATGAGGCACGATGTTGGAAATGCCACGGCCTTGTTAACGAATTAGATAATCTATGAGATTAATACTGTAGTTACATGTTGTAAATTATAGTTGAAATTTCACTTTATGGAGAAGAAATTTGTTAGATCCTAATAGCGTCAATGTAGTAATTTATCATAATGAATGTAGTGATGGCTGGGGCGCGGCGTGGGCAGCATGGAAACTTCTCGGAAGTAGAGCAACTTACATTCCAGGAATATATGGACAACCTCCGCCAGATATTAAGGGTAAAGTTGTTATCTGTGTTGACTTTTCATATGATAAAGAAACGACGAAGAAGTTGATCAAGGAATCGAAGCAATTTTTAATATTAGACCATCACAAATCGGCAATGATTGCATTGAGTGACATATCTGAAGCGCGGTTTGATATGTCAAAGAGTGGTGCAATGCTTAGCTGGGAATTCTTTCATCCCGGCAAGGATGCGCCAAAGTTTATAAAGTACATTCAAGATAGAGATTTGTGGTCATGGGCATTGCCGTATAGCAAAGAATTCAGTGCTGCATTTGAAATGGTCCCTTTTGAATTTGAAGAATATGATGCTTATTGTGATGATTCAACTTTTGATGATGCTATTGAAAGAGGCGGTTATATTCTTGCACATAAGCGATCTTATGTCAATAAACTTGTTGAACGTGCAGGCGCAAGAACACTTCGAGGAAAGACAGCACTTGTCGTTAATGCAGCGCACTGGATGTCCGAGATTGGCAACCAATTAGCAAAACTTGCTGATGTTGGTGTTATTTGGTACTATGATCATAATGATAATTGTTGTCACGTATCACTTCGCGGTGATCATGACGACGTCGACGTATCAGAAATATCTAAAATGTTCGGCGGCGGTGGACACAAACTTGCTGCAGGATTCCTTGTCAAGGGCACTGATATAGAGAGCATATTTGACAAGAGGGAGTAACGATGAAACCTTGGTTATCTGAGTTACGCCGTACGCGATCACTTACTGACGTCAAAGATTCTTCAAGATTTTTGACAAAGTTAGTTGCGTTTAAAAACATTGCCGTCAATGTATCTTCTTTATCATATGATGATAAGTGCAAAGTCGGAACAATAATAGTTTCTGAGGACTTTAGAGACATTGCAGCGATTGGTTATAACGGCAATTATAAAGGCGGCCCTAATAAGCGTGAATCACTTGACATAGGACAATCAGGATTTTTGCATAGCGAAGAAAACGCGCTTATTCATCTAGACATCCCGTACGCGCTTCGTGATTCATTGTTTATGCTTTGCACACATAAGCCGTGTCCAATGTGCGCAAAAAGAATTGTTAATGCAGGAATAAACGTTGTTTTTTATATAGAAGAGTATGATTCTTTAGGCAATCAGGCTGATGAGATATTTAAAGATGCTGACGTTATATGCATAAAGGTTTAAGAGTTTACTGTCAAGTTACTCAATTAAACCATAAGTATGGATGTCTAGTGTTGTATGGAGCATCCAAATATGGTAAAACGCACCGAAGAAGTTAATAATATAATTGCTGAGTATTGTAGCTATATTAGTGACCTTGCCGAAGATGCATCGCTAAATGAAGGTAGTTTGTTGCTTCTAACAGAAGCGGGCCGACCATTTACGACAGATGATCTTGACGTATTGATTTCTTCCTTAGAGAAAATTAGTAATAATATACCTCGCGAAATGAAGAATACAAGAAAAGCTATTTCAAGAGCGATTGACGCAACAGAAGATTTTTATGTTAATTTGACGGCTGGTCGTCGCGGCTACGGCAAAAAAGAATTTGCTGCACTTTTGTCAAAAATTGAATCTTTAAACGATGGTCTCAGGGCAGCATTGCGAGGTTTGGGCGGTTATACAAGATTGCTTCAGACGAAAGATCATGCTGCAAAAATGAATGAAGCAGATGGTGATGAACAAAAGCCCAAGAAAAAGCAAATTGTACATGGCGGAAATGCTAAGATCGTTACGCCTTCTGCAAAATCACCTGACGCTCCTCATAGTGATCGCAAGGAAAAAATGTACGAGCCGCCAGCAGAAAAAGATCAAAAGTCAAAGTCAGATCCGGCCGCAAATCAGCCAACGAATGTAGAAAAAACTACGTCATCTGTGTCAAAAAAGCCTGCCGTTGATATGAAAAACTTCCTCCTCGACAAGGAAGAAATACAGCCTGATACTTTAATCAAAGATATGTTTAAAAATAGTCGCGGCATTGAAGCATTTAGAGATGCCATTAAGAAAACATTTACAGAAAAAGCTGATGATGGTCTAATGGCAAAGGTTAGATCTAAATTGGGAATGCCTTCATTGACGAACTGGTTTGGAATGTCACTTTCTGAGCTTATTGCTGATATTGAAGTGCTGCCTGTTGCAACAGCACAAAAACTATATGACGATCTGAAGGGATCGCCTAATCCCGTACCCGACGGATTAGCAAAACAAACATTTAATGTAAAATCGCAGCCAAAAGAGGAAACTTCTGGGCAACACCATAAGCCGGGAACAATTGATATTGCAGAAATATCAGAAAAAATGGGTTTTGATCACGCAATTGCGTTAGAGCTAAATGGTCTTTTACTCAAGGCGGGTGTAAAGACAATGGGCGCTGAAAAACTTAAAGAAAATTTCAATGAAGAAGATACAATTATTCTTGAACGCTGGCGACACCTCGCAGGCATGATAAAAGAGGGCAAATAGATATGGCAAAGCTCACCCAGAAAAGATTCAAACAAATTCTTCAAGAAGAAGTGCAGAAGAAGCTCTCAGAATTAAATATAAAAAGCTACCCAGGGCAAGAAGGCGGCGACGTTTTGTCAAAGGGCTTGAAAGTTCGTCATAAGAAGTCAGGCGTTTTGTATACAATTATAAGCTTAAGCCCAGATGAAGTCCTATTGCAAACACCAGATGATAAGACAATTCAGTTGAGCAAAGACAATCTTGCAAAGGAGTACGAACTTGACTGAAAAGAATAAGTCAGTTACATCTAAACAAATATCTGATGGCATTAGACGCGACTTGGGTCTTTCGTCTAGTGTTTTAGCTGAAGGTTATGTTGCACTTCCAAAGCAATATGATCTTGCAACAGAAATGTTGTCAGCGAAAGCAAAGGAAGCACATCGCGGACTCTATGAACTATACACGAAAGAATTAAGCAGAATAAGCGCTGAAATTGATGCCGTTGATAAGAAGAACGAAGTTCGCAAATATCAAGAGTTGAAGTGGGAAGAAATATTCAATATGAATGCAGTTTATTTGCATGAACTTTATTTTGCAAATATTAGCGATCTTCAAAGTGAAATTGGTATGGACACGCTTGCTTATATGCGTTTTTCGCGAGACTTCGGTACATTCGATAATTGGCAATTTGACTTCGTGTCAGCAGCGCAGGGATCAGGAAATGGATGGGCTGTGTGTGCATATAGTACGTACCTTAGAAAGTATATTAATTTCTTCGTCGAATCTCACAATTCATCAATACCACTAGGTTGTTATCCTGTTGTTGTAATAGATGTATGGGAGCATGCATATTTTAAGGACTATATGACTGATAAAAAATCATATATCTATGCAATGATGAAAGAATTAAATTGGGCAGTTATAGAAGAACGTTGTAAGCGCGCAGACAAAATAGGCGATGCACTTCGATGAAAATGATAAAATCTTGCGGAAGGATCTAATACGATGAAAATAACGCGTAAAATGTTGCGTGACATTATAACAGAAGAATTAGCGTCTGTTCAGGCAAAGAGTAGATTATCTCCAGACTCTGCAGATGATCAAATTGACGGCATGCTCATTCGTTATGAAGAGCAATCAATAATTGAAGAGCAGCACCTTAATAGTCTTAAGCTACTTTTTGAAGCAGAACCTGAAAAAGATGCACCGCCAGAAGAAGATGCAGCACCCACAGAAGACGCTGCGCCACCAGAAGATATTGCGCCATCTAGCAAAGATGTCGAAATAGATAATCCTGCAACTGCGCAAACACCAAAAATAGATGTCGATAAATTCAGCATGCACATAGCGAGACTTGTTCAAAATTATAGTCGTTTGCTTGACATTCCAACCGTCATCATGGGACGTGCAAGAAACTTCCTTGAAGAAAATTATAGCAAAGCCGTTGCAGACGAATATGAAGAGTCTCTTGATAGAAATCACGGCCTTGAGCTCAATCCAAAAGACAATATTCCCGAGAGACCTCCAGCTGTAGGTGCGGGTCCGGGATGAACAACCACGCTGAAGATATTAAAGAATATCTGTCGGGCAAAAAGACAGTTCACATTTCTTTGCCCGTTGATACACATAAAAATCTTCGAATTGCATTAGAGCAAAATGGAAACGTATCAATGCAACAATTATTTTCTGAAGTTGCAACAAGAATTATTTTTTGTGATGAGTATATGCTGGAATTAATCAAGAGTATACAAGTAGAAACGCCGAGTAAAAGCAAAACAAGAGTACTATTTACAGATCATGAATCACTTTATGACATTCTTGAAAAAGAATCACCGCTTTCTCGCGCTACTATCGGGAGCAAAGACGGTGATGTCTAATGTATTGCATAATTTTCGTTTAATGCTTGGTGCAGAAGTGTCTAAAAAAGATAAGCTTGATGAAAAATATGAAAAACTAGTTGCAACAATTGATGAGCAAAATGTTGCAATACAAAAGCTTATGACACTCTTGTCAGAAGATAGAAATGCTATCAATTCTTTAATTGAAGTATCAAGTTTTGTTAAAGAACAACAAGAAGAAATTGTTAAATACATCATACTTAATGATGAGAATAACGCTCAGAAAAGCGCAAATGACGATGATTTCGTTAATTAGACGGGGTGGGGCTTGATTAGAATGAATAATGCTATTGATAAAATCCTTGATAAAGCAATTTCTCGCAAACTTATGGTTTTTGCGATAGGCACATTTTTCTTTGCAGCGGGTATGGGCTTGTCTGCAGATGACTGGATGTCACTTGCGCTCGCTTATGTCGGCGCGCAAGGGTTTATTGAAGTCGTTATGGCTTATAAACATGGCAAAACAACATGACATTAGCGTTTAATTACTTAGCAACACGTATAAGCACATGGTGTAAGCAAAATATTGAACTTGTGATTATGATCATAGTTCTTATTGTGTTTGTATTAATGAGCCGTGCACCTGCATCTGATTTTAATAAACTCTTTACGTCATTGCGCAAAAGACATCAAACTGAAACAGCTGCGATCAAAGATGCTTATGAAAAAGAACTCTTGACAAAAGATAAAATTCATAATGACGAAGACAAGAAGCGTGATCAAATTAATAAAGATGCAGATCTTAAAAAAGTTGAATTGAATGCAACAGTTGAAAAGCGAATTGAAGTATTGAAAGACGAAGCAGATAAAGATCCAGACGCAATAACATCTCGATTGTCTGCACTTACGGGAATACGCAAAGTTAAAAGCGAGGAGAAGTAGTGAAATCGTTAGCTATGATCATTTTTCTTGCGCTGAGCAGCAATGCATACGCAGAAGAGCTTATTACAACAGTTTCTGCTGGGCAACCTGCACCATTTGCGGGTACTCTTTTCAACACAGAGGCGGCTGCAAAGCTTGCTGCAGAATTAGAATCATCACAGGCATCGTGTCAAATAGAAATAGATAGAGAAGTTGGCATTTGTAAAGCAGAAAAAGATGCAGCTGTTGATGAAATCATGGCGTCGTTATTGGGTTGCCAGGAGAGATCAACGATTGAGCGCGCCGAGCTCAATGGGCAAATTGATATATTACAGAAAGAAGTTAAACACTTAAGTCGTCCAAGTAGAACAGCAATGTTTGGTACGGGCGTTGCCGCAGGAATAACACTTACGCTTGCAACCGCATATGCACTTACAGCAATTACTAATTAAAAATGTCACTACGGATAGAGATACTTACTGTAGGTAAACTAGGAGCTTGACATTGAAAAAATCTGATGAAAAATCAACAACGTCAACACAAAAAATTCCTTCTATGTCGTCATCAGAAGGAACACCTGTTAATGTGACAGAACCAATTGTTCGTGAGCGCCCAGTTGAGCCGAGCGAAGAAGTTCATATTGATGGACTCTTTGTTTTGCCAAATATCGATGATGAAGCGTACATGCCTACAAGCCAAGTTGCGTTATCACAAGCAGCTTACGCAATGGTAAAAAAAGTTCCAGTCAAGCAAATGCACAAATTTTATGTCAAACTGAAGAGACTTACACAAGATTCGATCGGTTGGCAGCAGAAAGAGGAGATGAAAACAATGGGTAGCATAAAAGAAAGTTCATTGCGCGAAAAAATCAGAAAAATGCTTTCTGAGGCACCCATCGTTGGCAATGATGATTCTGAAGATGATCCTACGGAAGAGATTGAGCCACCTTACGAGGGCCTTCCTGAGTTTGAACCAACAGCAGATGAAAAAGAAAAATTTAAGAACTATTTAAAAATTGCATCTGCTGCACAACAAGCAGGCCATCCCGCCGCTGGTAAAGGCGCATTTGGTAAAAAGCGTGGTCAAAAGGTTCCTTGGTCGAATGCGCAGCTCGCAAAGAAGAAGAAGCCTGTTGAATTTTTTGATAAGCCTGGTTATGAACCAGAAATTCCAGAAGATGAATTGAAGAATCAAATGAAATTGATGCCTTATGATGAAATTGCTAAAAGGGCTAAAGAACTAGGCATCGAAGATCTCAATACGAATAGTGCTGTAAAGCAATTCCTCGAAGATCCAAGAAAGTTAAGTGTTATGGATAAGGTGCGTTTTGCACATTCTTTGCGCGACCCAGATGCTCCAAAAAATCTTGATCGTGCAGATCAAGAAAAATGGCGTCAAGAAAAAATGAAAGAATTTGAGAGATTCTTTGTGCTTGTGCCTGCAAGATATCTTAACGCACTCGACAGAGGCGACGAATGGTTTGATGCTAAGAGCAATCTTATGCTAGATCCATCAGCAAAAGCAACAAGAGAAGTCATAAAGCACTATACTGCTGATCTAGAAGCCGAGGGTCTTATTGAAAAAGAAGACGTGCAAGATCTCTTGAGTCCAAGTTCAGCAAAAGAAATCGTTCAGTTAGACTCATTTAAGAAATATGCAATTGAATATTTTGATCACAATGCCGATACGCTGTGGACGTACAATCCATTCAGAGAATTCTCAAGTGATTACTGGGCAAAGAAGATCAATGCTAATAAGCAATATCGTGCTTATATGAAGGATCGTGCAGAAAAAGATATTGCACGTGGTGGCGCCGTTACAGCGGCAAGAAAAGCTAAAAAAGCGTCTGTGAAAGGCGAGGAATAAGCCGTGCGACGGCTCTCGGAGTCGGTAATAATGACACCATATGAGAAGGATAAGATGAAATTACCTTCAACTATACAACGCATATTACCTGCGGCTCAAGCTAATGTTGCTGATATTGCCCCAATTGAAGCAATTGAGCAGAATTGGAAAATATCAGGTGAACCACAGAGATTTACGAGAACATTTGATCTTAAAAAACGTTCAAGGGTTTTGCTGTTTTTGAAAGAGATTTTTAGATATGAAATGCTAATAAAGCATAATGGTACGCACACAATTGACGGCACGCTTGTTCAAGTAAAAATTTGGACGAGGGATTTAGAAAGAATTACATCACTTGATATTGATTACGCAAAGTCTGTTGATGAAATATACGAAGACGTATTACACATGGAACGACAAAATGTTATTGATGAGCGATAGCCTTAAAGACAGAATAAATCTAGAAGATGTTCAAGAAGAAAATTTAGATGAGATTTTGTGTTGGGCAAGTACAAAATCTAAGTCGATAATCTGTAGATTTATTGAAGCAAAAGTTTCTCGCACTGGCGAGCTCGCTGAGTTATCTGTAGAAGTTTCTGCAGAAGCTGCTGCTTATATACTGCATAATTCTCCGATAACGGGCCTGGTACTAAACAGCCCACAGAATAAAAATCATCTACTTGAATATAGAGAAAGCGGATATGATATTATTATTAAGCGCAATGAGTTAACTTACGTTATGATCATCCATGCTTAAGAGTATAGTTATAACGCATAGGAGACTAACAATGTCTAATAAATTTAATGAAGATAATGAACTCAACGAAGTTGATGAGCTCAATGAGTCAGATGAGCAGCTCAATGAAGGTGGAGGCAATTGGGACAAGTTCATTGATGACATTTGTCAAAGAGAGAATGCTGCAAGAAGCAGAGAAAAAATTCTTGCTGAACAGAAAAATAATAGCCCGCAGCGTCGTTATAATGAACTTTATAGAGAAAAATGGCAGAATAGAGTTACATGGGGCACAAAAAAGTGAGCGAAATTATTAAAAAGAAAAGCGGACTTCTTAATGAATTTCTTCGCATGATTGCAGAGGAATCTGTTAGAAAGTCTCTTGAAGATATAGAGCATAATACGCAGCAAGAACGTATTAAGCAGTTTGAGACGGGTGCGAAAATCGATCAACTAACAGCTTCTATAACGAAAACGTCAAAAGAAAAGCCATTAGAAGAAAAAGATGATGACAGTGAGGATCTTTTTGCTAAGTCAAAGAAGATCCAGAAAGAAAAGCCTGCAGAGAAAGCTCCAGATAAAAAAGCAGCTGAGCCTGCACCTGAAGCTGCACCCGAACCTGAAGAAAAAGAGCCAGCGGGTGCGCCTGATGAACCTGCTGCTGGTCATAAAAATATAACATTTTCAATGATTAAAGATCGATTGAATACAATCAGAAGCGGCCGCTCATTGCGTGACAAAGAAATACGTCAAAATCTTAAGACGTACTTTAAAGAATTGTCAGATGAAGAACAACAAGAATTGCATACACTTCTCGATAACGTTGCAAAAATATTAACAGCAGGCATCGAAGCGTCAGATGGGCAGCCGCCAGACGAAGATGAAGATGATGAAGATGACGACAATGATTCATCAGAAAATGATTCAAAGCCTGAAGAGAAACCAAAGACAAAAGCACCTAAACAAAATGAACCTGCCCCTCAGCCTGTAGGTTCGGGCACGGGCATTGAAGATACTTCACCGCCAATTGATGTCGGCCGCAAACAGCGAGTCGAGTCGCTTCGTAGACACATCAAGAATTTGATGAATTAGTTTAAAACTTTATAACCGACTTCAATCAACGATCCGGGGTCGGGTGTAAAGTCAAGATGAACTGTGTTTTCATTTTCATCATAACTAAAATCATGTGTTCTTGTATGATCGACATAAACTACGATGCTGCTAGCTATGGGTTCTGCGGTGAGAAATATTTTAACATCAGCTGATGTTAAAAATGAACTTTCACTAAGCCAAGTACCCCAATCACTAAAGCAAAGATCGATTGGTTCTCTTCCAAATAAATGTGAAAAATCTGTATATTTTTGATCAATTTCACCACATGAGTCATGAATACCGTCATTTTGCAAGTTTGTCGGTACAACTGCAACAACATCAATTCTTTTTTCTGGCCAACTTGAAATCAACCAATCATGCATTTCTTGTGCAGTTACAGTTGTTTGTTCTTTTTCATCTGTGAATATGAAGATTAATAAATCAGAACCTTCTCTAATAAATGTTCCATCTGTTGTGATGTAATTATAAAGTGATCCAAAGGGAACTTCAGAAGTATTCTTTACACTAAATGTATTGACAATCATTCTAAAATCAATATCAGCTTCAGTAGGCGTTAACGGACCATAAAATGTACTAATTGCTGCTGCGTCGATAAATCCGAATTGATAGTTTTGTGTAATAGGTTCAATGTCCCTGCGAAGATTAACCATGCCATCAGCAACTCGATCAAGATCGCCGTCCATCATCGAACAAGAAGTATCGACAATAGATAGAATGTCAATTCCATCAACAACGGGTATAATCAAACTGTCGACAACGACGACGTCGCCGGGTTGTGAAATTATTAAAAAATCTGGCCCACAGCCAAACAAAGTAGAGAAAATAAAAAGACAACAAAGGTTAACAAAACGATTCATTGACATTCCTTTATTTATATTGTGCTGCGTTAATTGCAGTTTGTAATTTTTCAAGATCTATTAGTTGCGCAGGTTTTACCCAGACGACATCTGGAATTAGTTGTACACTTTTTTTACCAGTTCGACCAACATCAATTGCTGATAATATTCCAACAAGATTGCCTTCTTCATCAAATACTGATGCACCCGAAGAGCCTTGCCACGCAAATCCTTGAAGTAGAATGAAAAAATTTCGTAGATTATTTTCATAACCTACAACTTCGCCCCTCATTAACATTTTACTATGCATATTGGGATGTGCGACAGAAAAAATATCTGTGCCGACACCCGAAACATTATGTTGAAATTTTAAAGGCAGACCTCGCCCAATTTCACTTGTTATAATAATAGCGATATCTGACTCATGATCATTATAAATAACATCACCAAATATAACTGTATTGTTATTTGTATCGACTAAAAGCACTGTCATGTCGTCATCAACAACGTGTGCTGCCGTAATTGCTATTACAGTACCGTTTAGATTAAAAAGTGTGCCTGTGCCCCAGCCCTTTGAAGATCTAACTTTGACGACTTCGCTCCATACAAAATCCTCAATAGGAGAAAGAGTATCATCAGATATTTCAAGATTTATTACTTGTGAGTATTCAGGATATGTTGCTTTGCTGGGTGCTCTACAGTGCGTGAGCAAACAGAATAAAAAAAGAGATGCTGCACGAAAAATAGACGGCTGATGCGCAAAGAACATTAATTTATCTCCCTTTTTCTACGTATCGCCGAGCGCAATGAGTTACTGTTTAGAATGCGTGATATTTACTGTTAGGAACAATAATGTCTAAAAACAATAATACAAAAGTGCTTAGAGAATATGTTAGATCGATTCTCAATGAAGACGTTTGGGACTATGGCAGTCCAGACGCATTACAAAAAATATTTGTTGAACCTTTTACAAAAGCATCAACGGTTATAAAGGGCGAAGTTGGCAAGTTGGGTTCTGCATTAGCATTAGCAGTAAAATCATCTGTTATAGGCATTATGGGTGTTGCGGGTGCAAGATGGGTACCTGATTCACTTAAACGTATTAATAAAGTTGCAAAAGATAGAATACATGCAATTGAAAAAGATCCTGCATATGAGGCAGCATTAAAAGATGTTTCACAAATAGCACAAACAAGTGCGCAAAAGATCTTGTTTATGACAAATCCAGCTGTGTTTTTGACGGGTGCGGCAGTTGTCAAGGCACACCCAGTGCAAGTGCTTGTAACGACAATGAAATTACTCTCGTCGGATGGAATTACTAAAGACTTTTGGATAGAACTTGCACGCGCTCGCGACAAAAGATTTCGAAAGACAAATGAACAGAAAAATGCTGAGTACATGATGAGAAAAATGATAGAAATGCAAAAAGAAATGCAAAATGAAGCATTGATCAGTGAAATAGAATCTGATGTTGATGAATCTACATTTGCCTTAACCTATCTCAAAGATCCAAAAGTTGTTGCAGCATTAAAGAGATCAAAAATACAACAGACTTTGCCCAAAAAGATCAGTAATGTCGGCGCCGAGGTCGCAAATATGTTTTTGAAAAATGCACAAACAATCGCTTCTGCATCAACTATTGAAGATCTTATTAAGTTTCTTGATGCCGGCGACGATAAAAAACTAACTGCTGAATTGACAACAGATGAATCGCGTGACGCAGCTCTTGAAATGTTAAAGATTCAGTTAATGCAGCAAATATCAGCAGCAATGCAAACACATCTTGAAAATCTTGAAATGAATGATCAAGATAATGAATATAAGAAAAAAATTCTTGAGACAGCAGCAAAAATTTCTAATCTTGTGCGTTAACTTAGTCAGCGATGCAGAGTGAAATGTTTAAGAGGTGTTAGAATGCGTAATAATTGGATACCAGAGATAATGTATGAAGAAGATCCAGATGGAGTCGCCCAGGCGCTTCCTTTTATTCTTGTTCCTGCAAGTGAATCTATGCCAACTGTAGTTTTTATTTGGGAAAATCGTGATACGGGTGAGGTCGAACCAGGGCCGAATGGAGAAGAAATTCCCATTGTTGATGCAGAGTTACGTCAATTTGCAAGAATGGACATTCTTAAAGAAAAATTATCCAAGTCAGCTTACGACGATGTGCGCGCTGCGCTCGGTCTTGAAAAATTAAAAGTCGCTGAGAAAAAAGGCAAAAATGTTACAGACAATGTTGTCCGTGCTGTTGCAGAAAAGATTTTATCTGATGACAAGTAATATTCTTGTTAATGCATGATACTTAAATGATGAGTATAGGAGCTTAATACAAATGGAATTTCTTATTGAACGTTTTGCAAAACTCTCAGGTCTCGATCGTGCTCTGCCATCAGAGGATGTAGCAGAAGCTAATGCAGCTGCCGAGGTAGTTTCTGAAGAGAGGGCGCCCACGCTTCGCGAGCTTCGTGCATTGAAGAATGGAAAAGTACTTACAGAAAGTGCAAAGAAAGAGTCACTAGTCGAACAGCAAGTTAGAAGCGTTATTCGTAGTGAAATTGATCAGATAATTAAAGAAATGCAAGAAAAGGACGAGCTCGGCTGGATGTTTCGCGGTATGGATCGCCCCAAAAATTCTTCACCGGGAAAGATTACAACGGGATTTCCCGGGTTAGGATTTAAGAGCGGGAAGTCTTAAAATCCCATAGGAGAAGATTATGAAATTGCACGCGTCGCTTGTTGAAAAGCTAATTAGATTATTTACAACATATGGCGGCTATAGAGAAGATACACGTCTTAGAAACGAACTTAATAAACTCGAAGTTTCTACGTACGAAAGACAGACAGGTGAACAGATTCTTGTCGAAAAGCAAGAACTTGATCGTAAGAAGCTTGACGTCTGAGGTGACTTTTGACGAATTACGAAGTGGGACAAATTATATTTGTCCTTAACGCAAGGAAAATGTCAATTGCACCTGTACAAGTCGTAGAACAGCTTGTCAAAAGAACGCGTGCGGGCGAGCAAATATCATATATGGTATCCTCAACCGCGACCGAGCATCCTCAGCAATTAGAAGAATTGCATGGTGATGTTTATACTACATTAAATGAAGTACGCGACGTAATGAAGAAAAATGCTAATGCAGCAATTGACAAAATGATTGTTAATGCGCAAGAGCAAATTCAAGTTCTCGATCCATACTATCAAGATAAAAAATTAAATTCTGAAAAATCTGTGCCTGTGTCCATGAATGAAACAGAAGAGACGATGATAACATTGCCAGATGGCACCGTTGCGCGCTTAAAGAATTCTTCTAATATCTTATAGTGCAAAAATAAGTAAAATTGCAGTACTATTAAGCAGGAGGTCTATTGAGGATCTTACTGCTTGATGGTTATAATCTTATTCATAGGGCACGATTTGGATTCGGTGAAGGAGATTTTAATGTCGTATTTAACTTCTTTAGAGGCTTACGTCCCTTAGTAGAGAAGTTTACTCCCGACAGGGTGTATTTTGTTCTTGAGGGTTATCCAAAAGAAAATAAGACTTTGTTGCCAGAATATAAGGCGAATCGTGTTCGAGTAGAAGATTCTTTCTACGAACAGAAAAATAAGATTATTTCACTTATAAAAACTTGCATGCCTATTGACGTAATTAGACATCCTGATTTTGAATGTGATGACGTGCTATACAATATAGCCAAGCAGTGGCATACAAATGATCACGTGTTTATCGTATCATCTGATACAGACTTTATTCAAGTCTACTCAGACTTAAATGATGTAACAATCTGGAATCCTATTAAGAAGAAAGTCGTAATAGATCCTGGATATGACTACGTACTCTGGAAGGCTTTGCGCGGCGACAAGACAGATAATATTCCGGGCATAAAGGGTATCGGTGACAAGACGGCTGAGTATCTTGTTAATAATAAAGACATGCTCGAAGAAAGAAAAAAGGATGCTGAGTTTAACACACAACTTGAAAGAAACATTAGTCTTATCAAGTTCGCTGATCTTACGGGCAGAATGGGTGAATGTGAAACTCATAAGTCTCTGCCAGACTGGGACACGTTGAAGTTAGAATTTGAAAAGATGGAATTTGCGTCAATGACAAATGATGTATCGTGGAAAAAGTTTATTGAAACTTACAAGTGCATTGCGTAGTAAACAATCACATAAAACATGTTAAACATCTACATAGAAGGAGAATGTAGATGAATGAAGAGCCGCTTAGTGCAAAAGATCAATCTGAGCTTCGAATGTTGGGATTGCTTCGTGAAGGTGAAACTGCAGTTCGTGTAGGTGAAATGATATTAGCTGTTAATCATCTTACACAAGATAGAAGGTTAGTTGACGTAACATCCGTGCTGCTTGAAACAACACGTCGCGTTTTGAGAGATTGATCTTGGAAGATACGACTAAAATTATTGTTTTTGATGATGAAGCACGCAAGAAGCTCGCCGAAGGCGTTAATATACTTGCAAACGCTGTTAAGATTACAATGGGTCCAAAGGGAAGAAATGTTGTAATTGAAAGGCGCGGCGCAACACCAATCTTAACAAAAGACGGAGTGACAGTTGCAAGAGTAATTAATCTTAAAGACAAGTTCCAAAATCTTGGCGTTCAAATGATTAAAGAATCTGCAGCGAGAACAGCAGATGTTGCAGGTGACGGTACAACAACAGCAACTGTGTTAGCTCAAGCAATTTATATTGAAGGATTGCGTTTGCTTGCAGCACATGCATCACCTGATGAGCTTAAGCGAGGTATTGACTTGGGCACGCAAGTTGTAATTGCGGCATTAAAAGAAATGGCAATGCCCGTGAAGGACCAAGAAACAATTGTTCAAGTGGGTACAATTTCTGCAAATGGTGAAAAGGAAATTGGAATCCTTTTGGCTGAGGCAGTTGCGCAAGTAGGAAGAGAAGGCGTAATTGCAGTTGAAGAAGCAAAAGGCTTTAAGACCTCAATGACGCTCGTTGAAGGCATGCAGTTTGATAGAGGTTATCTTTCTCCATATTTTATTACAAATCAAGAAAAGATGATATCTGAGCTTGAGAATCCCTACGTTTTGATTACAAATAGAAAAATAACTTCATTAAAAGAAATTCTTCCATTACTCGAAAAAGTACTTGCAGCAAATAAAAGCTTGCTAATCATTGCAGATGAAATCGAAGGTGATGCAATGCAGGCACTTGTTGTTAACAAGATGAAGGGCATACTCTCCGTCTGTGGAATTAAAGCACCCGGGTTTGGTGAGCAGCGCCTTGAATTACTTGACGATCTAACTGTATTGTTGGGCGGCCGTACATCTTCAGATGCTGCAGGTTTAAAGCTCGAAGAAATGAATATAACAGATTTGGGTACGTGTCGTCGCGTCATTACAACAAGAACATCAACGACTTTTATTGGTGGCGGTGGCGGAGCTGAAGCGTTGGCATTAAAAATAGAAAATCTTCGCTTACGGGAACAGGATCCTACAATTACAAGTGATGATCGCACATTTGTAAGAAGAAGACTATCACAGCTTGCGGGCGGAGTTGCAATATTACACGTCGGCGGCGCAACAGAAGTTGAATTACGAGAACGCAAGGATAGAGTTGACGATGCGTTAAACGCAACAAAGGCCGCGATTCAAGAAGGAATTGTACCTGGAGGTGGCGTTGCGCTTGTTCGTGCAGCAAAATCACTTCAGCATCTCGGTGTAAAGGGCGATATTGCTCACGGAGTTGATGTCGTTCGCCGTGCATGTGAAGCGCCGCTTAGACAAATTGTGTTAAATGCTGGAATGTCACCAGACGTCGTCTTGGAAAGAGTCAAGCGCGCCCCTCGTGGTCACGGTTACGATGCGTTAAACGATAGATACGGTGACATGCTAACAGCAGGCATCGTTGATCCCGTCAAGGTAGTAAGAACTGCACTTGAAAATGCTGCATCTGTATCAAGCATGATGTTAACTGTAGGATGCGTCATAGTTGAAGATGAGATCTAAGAATATAAAATATTTTACGTAATTGTAAAATGTAATTAGGTGCATTATGCTTCATGAAAATGTGTGGACGACGTGGCCCGACGCATGTCTTAATATACCTTACAAAACAACGCAGCAGGGCATTGGCAATGGTGAAGAGCGCCTTGCTGCATTGATGTCGGGAACTGTGTCTGGTCATTCTTTGTCATATGATATTAAAGATGCTAATGGCAAATTATGGGAAGTTAAAGAACCGACACCGATGGGTGTAATAAGAACAGGTGCAAAGGGCACAGAAGTTGTGTCTGTAATACTTTCTAAACTCGCTACAGTTGCAGACTGCTTGATTTCTGGTGTCTCTTTTATTGAGAAGCATGATTTGTTGCTCGAAGATATCATCGATCCACAAGGCGCATTTTCTGTTAAGACGTTTATCAATAATGATATCGCGCTTATCAAACGCGGCGAAATCCCTACATCTAGACTTTGGCGCTTTATAACCGTTATGCAAGCAATTAGAGCATCAGCAAGTGTGAAAAAAGAAAAAGCGTATATTACGCTGTCGAGCAGCAAGGGCGAAAAAAGATTACTTGTGACTGAAAGTGAATTGATTCGTATTAGTAAAATTCTTAATGTGAACGTTGATTTTAGTTCTAATGACAATGAAAAGAAAACAGATTTGTTGAGTGTTTTTGATGATGCCGCATTTGATGATCCTTTGACATTTGCTTATGATGTATGGCATGCACCTGCGAGTAAGACATTCTTGGGCGTAGAGGGTGTTATTCTTGTTGATCATATTCGCGGTTATTTTGTCATACCCAAAGCTGATTTAGATAAAAAGTTAAAATTTTATGCGATTTCGCAATCTGCGCCAAGATATAAGGTAAACATTGAATGATTGTTTTTGTTCTACAAGACTACAATAGAGTATCAAGTTTTGTTCGCGGCACACAAGTAGCGCAGTATCTTGAAAATGTAGTTGTTTGCAGCATTAATGATTTTGAAAGAAAATTGCCAAAACAAAAGTCTCTTGTTATTATTATAAAACAATTTGATCTAGGCATGGCTAAAAAGATTAGAAGCCGTGGGCATGTTGTTGCATACGATGTCGTAGATGCACCAACATATAATTTTGGTGATGACGCAATACCAGAATTCAAAGCATATGATATTATAATTGCGCCAACGACGAATTATGCATTAAAAGTTTCTCAAACAAACAATGGACAATTGGCTGTTGCAATTCCTCATCATACGCTTAATTTTGAACGCCACATTAACGAGTTTAAAACAGAACAGCTTACTTTAGGTTATGTCGGTATGTTCAACGAAAATGCGCATGTTGATAAGATTAAAGAATTAGCTGCAGACAGAAAAGTAAGATTTTTGGTAGGCAATCCAAACACGCGTAAAGCGTGTATCGATTTATTTAAGCAAATTGATGTTAGTTTTTCATATACAGATGCGCCACGTGGCCGATTACTGAAACCGAATGAAAAATTATCAAATGGACAGTCATTTGGTATACCGATGGTTTGTTCACCTCATTCTAGTTATCTTGAATATGGCGGAGAACCAGGAGAAACGTGGATTAGCGCTGATACTGGCGTGCAACTTGTTGATAGAATAGATGAACTTTTGACAAATCATGATTTGCGCGCAAGAATAAGAGAAAATGGATTAGCAGCAGGTGAAAAATTACATATTAAGAATGTTGCAGCACTGTATGATGACTTGAGGAAGAAAGTATTATGAGTAATACAGTCACCGTATACGGTGCGACGGGTTTTATTGGGCGTGAACTTGTAAGTGCGCTGGGCGAGCGTGCATTACTTGTTCATAGAAGCATCGTAGATGTATTTTTGCCCGAAGGTGATGTTGTTTATCTTATAAGCACAACAGATAATTACAATATTTTTGATGACGTGCACAAAGACATTGACACAAATTTGTCTTTGCTTGTAACAGTTCTTGAAAATGTTAGAAAGTCATTTGCGACAAACAAATTAACTTCATTTAACTACGTAAGTACGTGGTTCGTTTACGGACCGAGAATGTTAATTCCTGCACGCGAAGACGATAGTTGTAATCCTTCTGGTTTCTATTCAATTACGAAGTACGCAGCTGAATTATTAGTTTCATCATATTGCAATTTACACAAAATTCCGTACAGGATCATTCGACCCGCTAATGTCTATGGACACGGTGACTTGTCTGCAGGCATAAAAAAGAACTTTTTAAGCTTTTTGCCCAAAAGTATTTTGCAAGGTAATAAAATTAGTCTGTATGACAATGGAATGCCCGTAAGAGATCTTATTCATGTAAACGACGTCGCCAATGGCATTATTCACATTGTCAATAAGACGAATACAAGAAGTATATACAATTTGGGATCAGGCGTGGGAATATCGCTCAACGAAATTGTTGAGTTATATGAAGAATTTCTTGATCTTAAAGCAAATGTTGTGTATGTTGACGCGCCATCATTTCATAAAAATGTGCAAGCAACAGATTGTGTGCTTGATATTACAAAATTATCCGAGACAGGGTTTGTAAGCAAGATTTGGATCCGCGACGGACTTAGGAGTCTATGTGAATACGAAAGAAACCAGAATAAATGAACTAATACGTGAGCTTAGCGAGCTAGCCCATCCTCCCTACGTCCCTACGTTAGATAATTTTGTTCCCGGCAAAACTCCTGTTCTATACGCAGGTCCAAGTTGGGATTCTGGTGAAATATCTGCTGGTCTTCGATCATTTCTTACGGGAAAGTGGCTAACTGCAGGTGAAAAGTCAGCAAAATTTGAAATTGAATTCAGCAAGCACGTAGGCACACAATCATCTGTGTTTGTAAATTCAGGTTCTTCGGCAAATCTTGTGATGATGCTTGCACTAAAGAAATTCTTTGAACTTGACAATGGCGATGAAGTCATTGTGCCTGTAAGCGGCTTCCCTACTACAGTTGCGCCTATTGAGCAAGCTGGTCTAACACCAAAATTTGCTGATATTGACATAAATGACATGAACTGGAACGAAGAAAAGCTTGTCGATTTAATTACGCCTAGAACAAAGGCAATTATCGCGTCGCCTTTTCTTGGAAACCCGGGAAATTTTGTAAGTGTTATAGAAGAATTTGAAAGTAGAGGAATAGCTGTTCTTCTAGACGGCTGTGACAGTTTAGGTACTGTATTTATTGATAATAATAATGACCGCGTGCCATTAAATAGATTTTCAAGAGCTTCGACTTGTTCATTTTATCCTGCACACCATATAACGACGGGTGAAGGCGGCATGGTATCGGGAGACAAGAATTTTATCAAAATTGCACGATCAATAGCATGGTGGGGAAGGAGCTGCTACTGCGTTGGATCGTGCAATAAGCTTGCTAAGGGTACGTGCGGAAAAAGATTTGATAACTGGATACCAGATATTGACATGGTGCTTGATCATAGATACGTGTACGACAATATCGGATTGAATGTAAAGCCTCTTGATATGCAAGCTGCAATAGGCATTGTACAATTAGAAAAAGCAAACACGTTAAGTGAAAAACGTAGAAGCATTAAAAACAAAATTGACGCAGCTATTAAAACGCATGATTTTTTAACGACAATTGATGAAACGAAGCAATACGAAACTTCTTGGTTTGGCACGCCGATTATATGCAAAACACCCGAGATAAAAGTTAAATTGGTTGCTTATCTAGAAAATGCAAAAATACAAACACGTAATAATTTTGCTGGGAATCTGCTTGTGCATCCCGGATACAGACATATGGGCGACTATAAGCAATTTCCTGTTGCGCTAGACGGTATGCGGCGTGTGTTCTTTGTTGGCGCATCACCGCTCTGGACAGACGAAGTTATTGACTACATTGTACAAACTATTGTAGCATTTCGCTTGTAAACACCATAATTAATAATGTGGAAATAACAGAAAAAGTCATTAGAGATTATATAAAAACGTCTTTGCATGAGAGCAAAGGCGAAGCTGACCTTGTTGACATAACGTTCAGATTACGCGTTCGTGTCTCTGGCGAGAAAGACCCAAAAGTCGTTGACATAATGACAAATATACGTTGTGTTGTCGGCGTAGCAATTTGCAGACAATTGATGCCTGTACAAAGAATTCAGGGTGGAAGAGATGTACTCCAGCTCGGCGTCAAGTTTATGTCATCTGGTGGAACTTTAAGCGACTCGCTTGAAGAGCTGTCACGAGAAATTAAAAAAATTGACGGTGTTGACATTGTAATGGTTTTGACCGTCGGAGGTCGTGAAATAAGACGAAAGGGTGGAGCCCCTTACATTTTTTAGTTTAAGGAGATTTGTAATGGGTGAATCAACAGACGGTTGGAAAGAATGGTCAAATCATGTTCTACGTGAACTCGAGCGTCTTAAGGAGTCGACAGACAGCGTAAGAAAAGGATTTGATGAATTTCGATTTGAGATAACAAAAGAACTTGCTAGAAAAACTGATGTAGAAGAGTTAAGAAGGATTATTACTGACAATAGAATTGAACGCATTGAAGAAATGTCTGCACTTCGTCAAGAAATGACAGAAGAACTAAATAAAACAAAGCTCGATCACAGTGTTGAGCTTGCTACGCTTAAATCAGATCTTTCGAACAAAGCTGGTATATGGGGCGCGGCCGCAGGTATTCTGCCCGCCGTAGCAACAATTGTTGTCATCTTGTTAAGCAAGTTTTTTTAATAATACCTGGAATGCACAACGATTTATTGTCATGTTATAATGTATCATACATTAACAAAGGATAAATTTTGTCTATCGTGTACGCTGGTGACTTGCATGGATTTACTGAGAACTTTCATTATCTTGACGATGCAGCTGAGAAGTATTCTGCTGCTGCGATTGTTCAAACAGGAGATCTAGCGATCTTCTGGCCGGGGGAGTCGGGAAGAGTTTTTAAATTCTTCGAAAAGCGTGCTCGCCAAGGAAAACACAAAACGCCTTGGTATTTTTGCGACGGCAATCATGATGTTCATGATAAGCTTGAATCGATTTGGCGTGCTCAAGGCGAAAAAGATGTTGTAGAAGTTGCACCTGGTTTATTTCACGTGCGTCGTGGCGCCACTGTAACTATTGATGGCGTAAAGCATCTTTTTTGTGGCGGCGCAAGCTCAACAGATCGCGGCCCGAACAATGCATTTAATAATGGCAAGCGTATCTGGTGGCCAGATGAAGTTCCGACAAAGCTAGAATTTGAGAAATTCTTCAAGGCGCTTGACGAAGAAAAGCCCGATGTTGTTGTAACGCACGACGCTCCATTGAGAATTCCCTTGTCTCGATCTGGTCGTGAAAGCGACATTGTTGTAAATACATTTGAAAAGTGTATTACGTTAAGTAGTCACATGCCTCGTAATTGGGTATTTGGCCATCACCACATTCTCAAAGAATGGACTATCGATGATACAAATTACACGTGTGGCGGAAAGCACGGAAGTTGTTTTGTAATCGAGGCTGATGGCACAAAAACGCTTTTGCCGGCACCATAATGTCTTGGGAAAAGGAAGAGCTACAAAAACGCGTAGATCCAGCTGATTTCACGTGGATTAAAGTTAAACAAATTGTTCCTGATCTCAGTTCAGAAACTAAACTAACGATTGAGGAGCATATTGATCATCACGTGAAAGAAACAAAATTTCTTATCAATGAAATTAGGCAGCTGTCTGCAGCGCTTCTTGAATCGTGGAAGGAAATTGAACGACGTGGCGCATGTGAGCATGTATATAATATGCGCGAAAGGCGCGATGGTAAGCTTGTAGATTTTTGTTTCAAGTGTCGTGGTGCAAAACAAAGTTGATAGGAGATTGATTTGGCAAAGTCTAAATTTGATAGTGACAAAGCGACATTGACTTTTAACTTCGATTCTGTAGAAGACGCAAATATCTTTAAAGGCTGGCTTTGCGGCTCGGGCGAACAAGATTTTTGGATATGGGAAGAATGTAGACTTCAAGAAGCGGCGCAGCCCACAGAAAAATTGTCTAAGTTTGACTATTGGAACAAAGACGATACAGCAGTAATCAATGTTACTCGTAAATAAAAGTCCCAAAGAATATTGTCCTAAATGCAAGAGATGGGTTTGGCAATGCAATTGTCCTGTTAATAGCACATTTAAATTTAGGAGTGCAAAATAATATAAAAGTGATGTATTTTATTTTTGTTGGAAGGATTTTCTTTCAATAAAAGGTGTTTACCTTTGTTAAGGGTGATTTTATTATGAAGCGCAAGATTGACAGTATGGAAACGATTGCTTTGATGTCTGATGAGGAATTGGAGAATAACCTTCGCGGCGCCCGCAATGTTGCGGTTCGAGCGCATAACCAACATACTACGGACTATGACGCAGAAGTTGATTTTTGTTTTTACTTTCGTGAAGCAGAAATTCGACATACGCGAAAGGAAGCATATCGTGAGTGGGTAGCAACTCATCGTTATGTCCATTATATTCCAGGAGCAATGTGACAACATTGATGACTTATTTTAAGACTGCAGGAAAAACAACCTTGCTCACTCGTGAGCAGGAAGTTGATCTTGCACAGCGTATTGAAAAAGGTGATGAGCAAGCACGAAGTCAGATGGTCGCATCAAATCTTCGTCTTGCTATCTCTATTGCGAGAAAATACCAGAACAAAGGCATAGATCTCGACGATCTTATTCAAGAAGCTAACATAGGCCTTATTAAGGCAGTCGAGCGTTTCGAGTGGAAACGTGGATTTAAGTTTTCAACTTATGCTTCTTGGTGGATTAAACAGTCTGTAACGCGCCACTTGGCAAGTCACGCACGCACAATTCGTCTTCCTGCACATGCGTCTGGGCTCTTGGCAAGAGTTGCTGAGGTTCGGCGTGAGTACGCAGAAGAGTTTGGTGTGCAACCGACAGATGCAGAAGTTGCAGAGATCTTGGGTGTTTCTGTTTCTGTCATTGAAGCGTCAATGACAGCTGGCAAAGTATCTTTGTCATTGCACACGCCCATAGGGTCTTCTGACGGAAGTGCGCCTCGGCTCTTGAAAGACATCATTCCTGATGACACTATTGACGATCCGGGTGATGTTATGGATAGGGTTGAAATGACTGAACGCGTTAGAAGCGCGTTGTCAACATTGACCGATAGAGAAGAGAAGATCCTGCGACTTCGGTTTGGAATTTCTGAAGATTCTAAGTCGCAGGATTATCCCATCTCGAAAGAAGAAATTGAAATGCTTGATGTCCGACTCTCAAATGGAGAATCTATAATTGAAGTTAAAGAGAAGCAAGTCTGATAGCGGATACGCAACCATTGACCCAGACCTGGGAGGTCTTGATTATAGAACGATTGCAGAGATTATGACAAAAGATGGTCATGAAATGAATGCCGTAACTGCAAGAAATGTTTTTCTTCGTGCAATGAAGAAAATTGCACTTGAAATTGTTCCAGATGATAATCGCGATCTTACTGATGATGATTTAATCAGAATCATTAAACATCCGCATTTTCAATCTGCAATTCAAGGAATTTTGCATGATGGAATTACACAAAAGTTAGGAGATAAGTAGAATCACCGGAGGGTGATTCGTGGTTACATGGGAAACGTTTAAAAATCTACGCAAACTTAACGTAGAAAAATGGTTAGTCAATAGAGGCATAACGTCATATGATCTTTTAGTAGAAAAACTAAAGATTGTAAATGTTATGCCTCCTTCATTAGAAGTGTATAATAGTTTTAAGCCTGTCATTAAGGTTGTGACAAAGCAGCCCGATGCTGTGCAGATCATTGACATTGCTATTGTAGAAAATAAAGTCTTAGAAGTAAGCAAAGAAGATATACAAATAACAAAACAAGCTATAATAGAGGTGAGTGGCACAGAAAATACGCCGCAAAAGAAGAGGAAAAAAATAGATAATGAATCTAAATAATATCAATTTGAAGCCAGGTGATATTGTAAAAAGAGTATCTGCACCGCAAATAGCAGAAATTGGTTTATTGATACAGCAAATCGACAATACAAGCGTGTACCCAATTTGGTATGTCTTGCATCGCGATGGCATTGGTGCTTGGGCGAAATCAAACATTTCAAAGGTGGAATAATATAATGAGTGACAAAGTTGTTGTTGATACTGTCGCATTGCCACATGGCGCATGGTTTGATAAAGAATCTGGACTTGTTACTTTCGCTATTGAGCGCATGACTCTTAGTTTTACGGTTATGGAATTTGTTGATCTTGTTGAACAGCTAGACGACGTCGCTGAGATCCTTACACAAATGGTGGAAGTAGAAGGCGAAGAATGTCCAGAGTGCGGTACAAAATTTGATTTTGTAAATGTAACGCCGCCGTCAGACGAAGATTTTAATTAAACTCAAAATGCCATTTATTTCTCATAAGAATTATTATTCTTTCAGGAAGGATGGATTAAATGAAAAGACAGATAAAAATAGTAAATCTGCTTACGCCGGGTGACCTTGTTCGTGTAAAATATTCACCACAAGACAAAACGCCACGAACGGGTTTTTATTTGGGTGAAAAGGAAGTTTTAGCAGGTTGGTTGACAATAACTGTGTCAGTTGTCATTCTTGAGGATGGCACACTTTTAGAAGTTGAAAATAAATTCGTACAGCGAATAAGCGCGGCCGCAAAAGTTTAAATTGAGGTGTTGAGTGCATGTAATCGTTCATCAGGCGGGTGGATTAAAAGGTGCATTCGGTGCACCTATTTTGACGGCACTTGTTGAACAACGAAAACCTGACTACATTTTCGGGGCTTCTGTCGGTGCACTTAACGGTGTGCTTGTTGCATGTGGCAGAAGCGCACTTCTTAAAGAACAATACATGGCAATTGACGATATCAATTATCTTGATGGAATCACAGGACTCTTTACACCCGCATTCTTTAATGGAAAGGGTTTGCTTAGTACGGCACCAATTCGCAAAAAGATTGAAAGATTCACATCTCTAAATGAACTAAGTATTCCATTTGGATGCGGCGCTGTTGCACGGGAAAATAAAGAACACGTAATGTTCCTTTCAGAAAATATGAAATCTGACACTGAGCTGTACGACGCTGTTCAGGCGTCTATTTCGATAGCATTTCTCTTTGAGCCTGTTAAGTTTAGACATGAAGGAAAAATGCGTACGTGGAGTGACGCAGGACACAAGCATTCAATTCCTCGTATCCCAGATGATATTGTGCGAAAGATTACTGAAATTGATGTAATCTTATGCAATCCAATCCGCCCAGATGAAGATGAGATGACAAAAGTTGACGGCCTTGCTGCGTCACTTAGTTGGATATTGGATATGGATACTGTTGCAATACAAGCCGCAGATATGCGTACGTATATGCGTTATGCAAGGGGTGGTATTGATGTACGCGTCTATGCGCCACCCGAGGGTTTTGGAAGCACATTTCAGGCAGATAAAAAATCTATTCGTCGCCGATGGAAAATGGGCGAAGATATGATTGGTCATCCGATTAATCTCAAAGACTTTATTTAATCATCTAGGAATGCAATTATAAAATAATATGGTTTAGAATGTTCCATAACAAATGGAAATATGTGTGGATAAAAGTGGAATTTTAAGAGCTTTACGATCTTCAAAGTATTTAAAGATTAAAAATGAAAGATCAAAAAATAATCCAGTACGTGGCACCATAAAAGGCGCAGAAAAGAAAAAACGTCTATCTGAATGGTTGACTAGTCTCAATGAAAATAATTCAACGATAACAATATTAGCAGAACAGATAACACAGCAAAATTCAACAAGAGGCAACGTGAAGAATAAAACGTCAATGACTGCTATGTCTGAAATCATGGCGTTACGTCCATTCAAGCCTGTCGTGCTTGCGCCGGACGTATGCGCGCGCCTTGCAGAATGGGATGAAAATAATAACGCACTGGAAAAGGCTCGACCGCATACGTGGCTCACAGCTAAGGATTGTGTGTCACCCATTCGAGGCTCTTCATCTTATGGTGAACTGTACGTAGTGAAATCTACGCTTGAAAAGCTTGAACAGACAGTAGGCACGCTATATCTTGTGCACACTGATCCCATGATTGGGAAAGATGGAAGCGCAGGTAGTTTCATTTTTGGCAATGAATCTTCAACGTTCTTTATTGAACTGTCCTCAGTCAAGCAATCTGATATCTCTTTGTTTGACAAAGAAATTATTCAAAGTCTTGATGTTGAACAACAGAATAGAGAAACTATTCTGATTTCTGGTTATATCACTTATTATATAAGCGCTTCATCGACGTCTGCGTTGCAAATTGAAACGATTACAGAAGCAATCACATCATCGCAAGCAGATGCAGATAAGTCGTCTGTAACGATTAATATGATTACACATAATTCTAATATGGGTTATCGCGTTCGAAGCATTCCAATGAATCATTGGCCTGAACTCGATAGCGAAGATATTAAGCTTCATTATGGAGATAATTTTCTAGAATTCTCTACAGCGCTTGTCAAGAAGGTTAAAGAAACGTCTAAGGGCATTGTAATGCTTCATGGTCCCCCGGGTACGGGCAAGACGTACTACATTCGTAGACTTACGTCAGCCCTTACAAGGGCAGGAAAGCAAGTATTTATGATCCCGAAGGGCGTCGTTGATATGATTCAAGATCCAAGCTTTGTAGACTTCATGATAAATCATTTTGCATCTGGTCACGAAGATGATGAAAAGAAAACAGGAATTGTATTTATCATCGAAGATGCTGAATCTCTCCTCGTTAAGAGAAATACAGATAGTCACGCGGCAGTTGGTGTTTCGACTTTGCTCAATCTTACAGATGGCATCTTGAACGACTTGTTCAACGTGCAAATTATCGCAACGTTCAATACGGCAATCGACAATCTTGACGAAGCGCTCCTTAGAAAGGGTCGTCTGCTCGCAATCAGAGAGCTTGGATTGCTTGATCGCGATGAAGCAAAGCGTCTTGCACAGCATTTGCATAGTAATGCTAGTTCTGTAACGAAAGAAATGACGTTGTCTGAAGTCTATAGTTTGGGTTCGCCTGAAGAAGAGACGATTCTTACGCAGAACAAGCCTTCATCGAAGGTCCGTAAGACGGGTTTCATGTAGTCAATGGACGTGTGGTTTGTCTATATTGTTAGGTGTAGTGACGATTCGCTCTATACGGGAATTACTAACAACATAGACAAACGAATTGAAAAGCACAATTCAGGAAAAGGTGCGAAGTACACTCGATCACGTCTTCCCGTTGTGCTAGAGATATTTAGCACCGCAGGTAATAGATCGTCCGCGTCTAAACTAGAATACTTTGTAAAGCAATTGCCGCGCTCAAAGAAAATACAGTATTTGCGGGAAGTAAAGAATAGCAAATGCACCAACTGATCATAAGAAAAATGAAAGATATGGGTAATTTCTATCCAGGCGTGTCAAAGCTGCCTGAAGAAGTTGATATTGGAGATTTAGTCAGTACTATATTCGTACAACACGAACCGCTTGGTGTTATAATTGACAAGTGGCAAGAAGAAAATTGGCAAACTCAATTTGAGCGAGACAGAGGCGTCAACTATATCATTGAATTGTGTAGTGTTTTAAGAATGAATGGAATGATCATAGTGTCAATGCGAGCAAGTTATCTTCAACCTTATAAGGAAACAAAAAATGAATAGAGAAATGATTGGGCAAATTGCAGAGCATCTTGGCAACGCAATGTTATATTGGGTATTTACGATTATTTCATTCGGCCAAGCTGAAGCAATGGGATATTCGGGCTATGTTGGCTCTATGTTGGGTGCGCTTCTTGCCTGCATAATTTTGTTTCTTATGACTGTGAGAACACGCCGTGTTTGATAAAGAAGTTGTTGATCTTTCTGAGTTAATTGAAAAACGCAAAAAGAACAGTGCATTGGAAGAATTACCTACACCAATTGTCATGATACCCATGCAGACAAGAATGATGTATTTTCTTGAAATGTCATATTTTGTTGGCATAATCGCAATGTTTGCAATTCTATTTATTGCATTAATTTATACAGTCGTCTCTTAAAGGGGTAATAATGAAAGTTATTCAATATTCCAAAATCATTCAGTATAAAGGCGTCAAGCGCGCTACTTTGTCTGAATTAAATAGCCTAGGAGAAGACGGCTGGATTCCGGCCGCGCTTGTTTTTGAAGAAGATCAGTACACTTCTGGCTGGACAGGGATTTTATGGCGAGAAGTCAATTCTGATGACACAGATACGTTGTAGGTAGTTTTTTCTCATTGTTATGGGCTGTCCTTTCATAACAGTGTATTAAATACGCAGAACATAAATCTGTGAATGCTATTAGTTTCACATTTAAGTTATAATGAAACTACAACTAGAAAGGAGAAACTAATGTTTGCTTTTATCATAGCACATCCTGCAATTGTCATCAGCGCATTTATCTTGGGTTGCGCTTGTGTTTATGTCGTGAAGACTGCATAATGATAACTGACTACGTTACAACAGATGGCACGATGTTTCGTGTGCAAGGCCTAGATGACAAACAGGCACAGTTATTCGAATGTGTAGACGGCGAATGGATTGAGTTGGCATATGCACCATTGTCATTTATAGTAAATGTTCATTTGCCTGCAGAAATTAACTCACGCAAACTAACACTGGACATATCATGAATCAAAAGCCTTACGCAGAAAATTACATTCCGTTGGCAGATTGTGCATTTCGCTACATTTACAAGGTGGTAAGTCGAAATCTTACATTTACCGTTTATAACGGTAATGGCGGTTTTATAGGTATTCGTGAAAAATGGGGTACACGCTATTTATTTACCGAGTATCATTGGGATAATGGCCCTCCGTTTGGAACAGTTTGTCCAATAGAAAAAATGGATGTGCTTCCAGAAGAGATACTACTTCGTGAGTATGAGCCTACAACTGACGCAAGTAGTAAACGTCCAGTCTCATTTGATGCACCTAAAGAAGACGGCGGTGTTGGTTGGTATTACACTGATACGGGCGAAGCCGATCCTAATATAATGCCAGTGTCGGGAACTTATAAACCATTGTTTGATTATCTTGAGCAGTTTGCTCTACTTCACAAGGAGGAAGATATAAACGACGAATGCCATTAGATTAATTTCTAGATTAAAATAAATCTGGAATAAAACATAATTGGGAGGTTGAGTGCAGTTAGAACTTTCTATTGATAATGTAGGGTTTGGTACGGCAGTTGATGATATTGTTGTTCCTCCGAAGCTTCGTGAACGTTTTGCTTCTGGTGTCGAAGTTTTCGATATGGCACTTGGCGGTAAGGGTTTGACTCCTTCTGTTTGTATGTTATTTACTGGGACGCCTGGGGCTGGTAAAACAAGCATGCTATTGTCTGTTGCAAGCGGCCTCGCAACAAATGGTAATCTTGTTGTTTATAACTCTGCTGAAGAGTCTCCATATCAAGTTAGGCTTGTATATGACAGGCTGGGTTTGAAGGGCAAAGTCTGCCTTGGACAAGAAACGTCTGCGCCAGAATTGTTACATAAGTTTCGAAAGCTTTCTGAGAAGCCTGAAAATGCTGGCAAGCATTGCATTCTGATTGTTGATAGCTTGCAGGCAATCACAGATGGCAAGTTTTCGACCGGTCGCATTACATGTTATACGGCAGAAAGAGTGCTTGAGCAGCTGACAGCATATGCAAAGGAAACATATTGTAATGTAATCGTCGTTGGTCAAGTGAACAAGTCTGGTGCAGCTGCAGGCACGAATAAGCTTGCGCATATGGTTGACGCTAGAATTCACATGAACGTTGAAGACAATGAAAAGTCTGATTATTATGGTTGTCGACACCTTGTGACAGTTAAAAATAGATTTGGCGGTGGTATGTTTTCTTCGTACTTGCGCCTCAACGCAGATGGATTCGTCGAAGTTGCACGCAACGTAGATGATTTTTAGTCAAGAGGCATAAAATATGAATAAGAGTTGTGATTTTAGCGCGATGCAAGGATCGACTTTGCATGAAATACGAACCGGTTTCCCTACGCCAGGGATATGCACACTCATATTTTATACATCAAATGGTGTGTATTGGATGGGACACCACACTGACTGCTGTGAAAGTGTAACAATTGAAGAAGTTCATGGTAATCCCGTTGAATTAAAAGATTCGCATATAACGATTGCATATGAATCGACAAATAACGAGCTGGGCGCTCCTGTCCCTAATCAGTATGAATCACAAACATGGACATTTTATCACATACAGACAACAAAGGGCGATCTTACAATTCGCTGGCTTGGTGAATCAAATGGTTACTACAGTGAACGCGTTGATTTTGAGAAAATGGAAGATGAAACTATTGTAGGTGTACCCTGGACGGGTCAATCTCATCGTAAGGAGTAATTAGTGTTTACTGTAACTTTTAATCTTAATAACGAAGACATTTTGGGCGCGTGGAATTTTGATAATAGGGAGTATGCAGAAAGATTCAAGACTGAATTAGATTCGTTAATTGACAATAGTACAAATGATTTGTCGTGGGTATCACTTGAGTTTACAAGTGCAGTAAATGCATCTAATTTTGATTTTGAGCTGGGATTGTTCAAAAAAGAATGGGAAGCAATGAATGAGTAATGATCTAAACGGCTGCTATTTTGTTTTTACAAATTCGCCAGATTCAGAATTTCATCTTTTGGCGATCTATAGCGATCAAACTGATCTCAAAGCCATTAAGGCAGAATGGGAACCGCGTTATGGTGGCTACTATCAAATCAGAAAAGGAATGTGGTCGGGCGAAGGTAGACTGCCAGATTATGGTGAATTAACGTACGTGACAATGAGTTAAAATGTCGTACATTGTCACATATAAGTTAAATCGTGAACATGACAGTTTTTGGTACGTAGAAAGCTTAGACGAATTACCAAAAGTAATAGCTGAGTATTTAGTAGAATACGATGAAGACTTTGATTCTAATGATGATTATTTTCCTATTACGGGCATTTACGAAATTTCAAAAGAAATATCGATAAGAGAGCCTGCAAAAAAGAAGTATGAGCTTGGTGAATTCACACAACAGGTAAAAGATATCATTTCTAAAACGCTACAAGAGCGCGAGAATATGTGGAATGAATATAAACGTGAAAGAGAAGAAAATCAAAAGAAACAAGAAGAAGCTCAATTTGAAAGATTAAAAGCAAAATTAGGAAAATAAATCTTTTAGGAGTTAAAATGATTAAGAAGGGTATTAAGCTCGATATCACATCGTGGGAAAATGACGGCGACCACTATAATACAAAGTCATTTACGGGTCTAGACTTAGACGAAGCTAAATTCATGATTGATGTGCTCCAATTGTTTTCTTCGTCTAACAAGCAAGGATTCGGAAATGCACATGAAGATGATGACATTACAGACGAAGTAGTTAACGCAGTGACAAAAGTTGTTATGGCGCATAAGAGCAATCATGCGTTATGTCCAGATTTTCTTGTCAAGATGGGTTTTGATAAAGAAGTCGAAATGGACGCAATTCGTGAATTTGCGTATGAAGCAATGGGCTGTTCTGAGTATTATCAATTTCGCGTATACGAATCGCATAAGGCACACATGATTCCCGAAGACATTCAAGAAATCAAGATTTAAGCATAAAGCCTGGAGGACTGATGTATTGTTTAACGCTTGCTGCTGATGCTGAGGAAGATGCATTTATGCGCTGGTACTTTGAAGATGCCGCTGATGCAGAGATTTTTGAAAAGCAGTTGAAAAATGCACTTCGTGACAAGAAGTATTTTAACATTGAAATTCAACATATTCACTTGACGCAGACGCGTGATTACGCAAGTGAACTAAATGAAGCAATTGAGCTTTGTCAAGCAATACATGATGATTCTCCCAACTTCTACAGGTTGCCCTAATGAACGCAGATATTCTCGAAAAGATTGAAATGACGCCGGGTAGAAACGATAAGATCGAATTGATTAGTCAGTTTGATAAAGAGGCTGTGCGTATTATCGCAATGTCTCTTGATCCTTCTATTACGTTTGGTGTAACAGTTCCAGAAGATGGAATTGTCCCAACGGGAATTGGGAGAAGTACATTCTGGAATGAATTCGAAGTCATTCTAGGCAAGCTTTCTCGTCGCGAAATCACAGGAAATGCTGCGCAGGCTGCAGTACAGGAAGTCATTCAATGTGGTGCTGAGTCTGCGATTGATGCCAAGTGGGCATCTCGAATTATCAATCGCGAACTTCGCGCGGGTTTTGATATTCGATCACTGAATGCTGGACTTGGAAGAGAAGAAGTCAAAAAGTTTAAGGTTCAGCTTGCAGAAACGTATGAACCCGATCGCCCACTTACGGGCCGCTGGTATACAGAACCCAAGCTTGACGGCAACAGGGTTCTGCTCATTGACAAGACTGCATTTTCCCGATCGGGCAAAGAATATACAGCATGCTCGGATACAATCGATCAGATACTTAAAATCAATCCAGACTTTTTTGATGAATGGGTACTTGACGGTGAGATGATGGGTAATTTGGGTTTTGACCAATCTAGCGGCGCACTTCGTAGAATCGATGGCGTCAAAACAGCATCATTTACCTACTGGGTATTTGATATTATTCATCGAGAAGATTGGGAAAAGAGACAATGTGCTACGAAGCTCTTGACGCGCAAGAAGCATCTTGCAGAGTTTGCTGCGCTTTACTCTTCTGAAACGATTAAAGTTGTCCCGTATAAAACAATCATTTCGCATACGCATATTCAGGTATTGGATAGCATTAAAGAATATGTTGCGCTTGGGTTTGAGGGATCGATGCTTAAGGATTCTGAAAGTCCTTACGTCTGGTA
>Ga0315284_10001544_pt1 | contig 32798 bp, 24 predicted proteins | sample YL17G09_16_MG_FD_203696 | JGI IMG/M metagenome (GOLD analysis project Ga0315284, IMG submission 203696) | Sediment microbial communities from Yellowstone Lake, YNP, Wyoming, USA - YL17G09_16 | ecosystem: Environmental > Aquatic > Freshwater > Lake > Sediment | place: USA: Wyoming | collected... | reverse complement strand
CTGTTGTTGCCATATTTAGTATAATATATCATATAAATAGTTTATATTTTGAATAATTATGGGAAATGTGAATGATGAATTAACAGATCTTTTATTGGAGCTAAATCGATATTGTTTTGATAGACATATTGAACTTGAGCTCGAAATAAAAGAAGATACAGTAAAAAATAGTATCAAAAAAATGAAAAGGGATGGCGAAACTATTATTCATGTCGTCCTCGGCGATGTTGAAGACAATGATTTTTTGAATAAAGTTACTAATTTTATGATAAAACTCAGATCAACGCCTTCATAAGTTCTTTCACAAAAGATTCCGAATATTCTCCATCTCCCATTACTTGGTCAATGATGTTCTTTTTCCTTTGTAATATATTATAAACAATTTGTTCAATTGTGTTTTCAAATATTGGATAATATATTGTAACACTATTTTTCTGATTTGGGCGGTGCGCGCGATCTTCGCTTTGAGCGTGATGAGCGGGTACAAACGATAAGTCATTCATAATAACAACTTCGGCGGCTGTTAAATTATGACCAACGCCGCCGGCAATAATATTCAAAATAAATACTTTTATCTTCGGATCATTTTGAAATTTCTCTTTGCTTGCTTCTTTTTGATTTGCGGTCATTCTACCATCTAAAACCACAGAATTTTTCTTATATTTTTCGTGTAGCATATCTAATGTCATTGTGAAATTCGTAAAGACAAGAACTTTTTTATCCTGATCAAGAGCTTTATCGATTAATTCACAAGTATATGGTATTTTTTCAAAGGCAAGAACCTGTCTGACTTTCATAAGACGGCCTAAAACAGCAATGAGATTCTCTCTATCAGGTTCTTCTTCCTGAGTATTAATGTTAAGTGTTGTTCGATGCTTATTTTCTTCCGTAATTCTCATAAATTCTTCAAGTTCCTCGTTGTAATACGTACTTTTCAATTCTAAGAATATTGGAGTTACAATTTTTTCGGGTAAATCAAGAATATCTGACTTCATTCTTCGTAGTACAATATTTTTTGTCATTTCTCTTAATTCATCCAAATTACTATGACCACTTGTATTCCATATTGTCCTGCCGTTAGATTTAAATCTAAATCCTTTGCAGTACCTTTTAACATAATGTTGCCAATTTGATGCAACTGGGGAGTGAACAATTTTTAATAGATTAAAATAGTTAATCGGCCTATTAGTCATTGGAGTTCCAGTTAATAACCAAACTTTCGGTATTTTTTCAAGAATATCATTTAATAATTTGGATCTGTTACTTGCAGCATTACTCAAAAAATGAGCCTCATCTATGATTGCCACATCAAATCCTTCATTTATAATTAATTTATAATCATCACTATCTTCGCTTTTTTCAGTTGTATGATAATTTTTTAATATATCATAATTTATTATGTAAAAATCAAAAATTGATCCCCATTTTCTTCCTTCAACAATTAATATCTTTTTATCGGTATAAATTTTTATTTCTTTTTGCCAATTTATTTTAAGGGATGCAGGACACACAATGAGAATTTTCTTTGCACCACTTTCTAATGCTGCAATAACGGCGCTCGTACTTTTTCCAGCGCCCATTTCGTCTGCTAAAATAAATCTATCGTTTGCTAAAAGTTTTTCAATTGCTACTTTTTGGTGTTCCATTGGGGGTCTGTTACTATATTTTGAATAATCTATAATACGATTTAACTTTTTCTCAGGTGGTATAATTGCTCCTTTGGGTAACCATATAGATCGATTATGTTCACCATCAAAAAATTTACCCCAAATATTATATGCTTTATCTGTTTCACATAATAATTTTTCACACCATATTTTTTCAACGGGTTTTGTAAGTAATCTTTCTTCTTTTAACTTTTGTCCGAAGGATGGTGTTATATTAATATACTTTCTAGCAACTTTTGGAGTTATTTGATTGTATTTTAATACATAATCAGCTTGTGGGCGTGTTAATTTGAAACTTTTATTATTTAAAAATCTGGTTCTCCATTCTATCAACTGATTGTTAGCTCCTTCGTATGTTGATAGGATGTTTCTCGCCTCTATTTCGGGAATCTTTGTTTCCATATATTCAATATAAATAATTAGTTTGAAAAAATAAAGTATTTATAGACATATAGAATTTGATAATGAGTGATCCAAAACTCCCAATAACTAGACTTTCGAAATTTTTTTCTGAGGATGATTTTGATTTACATATAACTATGGGTCAAGAATATTTACATGGCGACTTAAATATGACACTTGTGCTATATCGAGTTGATAGAACAAAAACCGATACCGACGATGTATATGGTGAATCTGGAAAAGACAGTATCAGGGTGTTACCACCTGTTGAATTTAATGGATTGGTGAGAATTGTTGAAGCTGAAAACAAATCATATAAAACAGGACTTTTGAGATATCTCGAGCCTGGTAATATGACGGTATCTGTTTATATTAAACAATTGGAAGATTTAAAAATTGATATAAGATTTGGTGATTATATTGGGTATCCTGATAGTGAAAGTAGAATAAGATATTATACTGTCTCAAATGATGGTAAAGTTACTGCGGATAATAAACATCATCATTTTGGATATAAACCATCTTATAGAACAATAATATGCGTACCAACGCAAGAAAATGAATTTAGAGGCATTTAAATGACATATCCTAGAAAAAATAACATATCTGTTTATACAGAAAAGGAAATATTGGATAGAAGACAAGAATTATTGGACAGGATAACCAAATCTGACACTTATATGCCAGATTCCGTCCTGCACGACGATTTGGATATGGGAATGTTAGAGTTCGTTAAAACGAATCTAAAGGTCATTTCTGACGGTATTCAAATTCCAATTATACCGAAAATCTTAACAGTACAAAGATGGAGTGAGATTGCCAATAACTGGACATTTGCCGATGAAGATGGAAATATGAAGATTCCATTTATTGGGGTTATAAGAAGGCCAGATGTTCAGCCCGGAACAAATCCTGTTATCCAACGAACTATTCCAGATAGAAGAACATTTCACTATGCCACAGTTCCAACATGGAATGGCACACAAATGGGTGCAGATATCTACAAAATGCCACAACCAGTTGCTATTGACATTAGTTTTGAGGTAACAATTGTTTGTCATAAATTTAGGGATTTAAATAAATTTAATAAAATAGTATTACAAAAATTTGCGTCCAGACAAGCGTATACAAGTGTAAAGGGACATTATATTCCAATCGTTATGGAAAAAATTAGCGATAGTTCGCCAATTGACGCATTAGAAAATCGTAGATTTTATGTACAAACATATGATTTTACTATGTTGGGATTTTTAATTGATACAGAAGAATTTGAAGTTAAACCAGCGATAAGTAGATTATTTTTATTACATGAATTTATTAACACAAAAAATTACGAAAAGAAATTTATTAATTCAACTATTGATATTAAAACCGTTGTAATTATAGCTGACGGTATACAAACAGTATTTAGCGTTGGTGAAAAAATTACTCAATTGTTTTTAGTGTCAGTTAATGGACAGGTACAGAGACCCGATATTGATTATTTTTGGTTGGGACAAACATCAAGAATTACTTTAGTAGAGGCTCCTCTCCCTGGCTCAAAGGTAATGATATCTTACTACGCTGGCAGAAGTAATGTTTTTCAGGATGCATATGGTAATCTTTTATTTTTTGAATATAAGAATTTTATATATAATGAAGGTGACTATACATTTGATGTTGGGGATGTAATATATAGTGTTATTTATGTCACCGCCAATGGTCTTGTTCAAGAAGAAAATGTCGGTTATACTGTTAATGACAGCATGGTAACATTAATCGATCCTCTTCATCAATTAATGGATCAAGATTCAATTATTATTACATATTTGAGATAATTTATGCCTCTCCGTATATGTCTTTCTTTTTAAGTTTGGTAAATTCATCAATCCATTTTTCCACAACTCGATATATTTTTAATCCGTTTTTATTACAATAAGATTTTAATATTTCGTGATGCTTCTCACTGATTTTGATATTTTTACTCTTGGATTACATACTAAAAGATAAATAATAGGAAAAATAGATAAAATACTATCTTTTAAATTTTTTATTCATAAATCTTTGGTCAAAACAAAGATATTTATGATAAATAACAATAATAAAATAAATAATTAACATAACAATTAATAATCAATGGGAAATTCAAACAGAGTATTCGTTTCTGCAGGTGTATATACATCTGAGAAAGATTTAACATTTGTTGCACAAAGTGTTGGTGTAACTACATTAGGATTGGTTGGCGAAACCCTTAAAGGACCAGCTTTCGAACCTATATTAATAACAAATTTTGACGAGTTTAAAACATATTTCGGACCTACATCTCCACAAAAAGACGGTAACGGTAATCCTAAATATGAACTTCCGTATGTCGCTAAGTCCTATTTACAGGAATCAAACCAATTATTTGTAACAAGGGTACTTGGGTTAACAGGGTATAAACCAGTAACAACATTTGGTATTAAAACATTAGCAGGAATTACATATGATTCTGCATCTCCTCCTAGTGAGTCATCTTATGATAGTCTTACTGCAACAAACATATCAAATTTAACGTGGTATGCTGATTTAACGGGAAAAACCGCAACAACTGGAGATAGCGTAGTTGATTGGATAGAACATCATGCTACATATGCTGAAGGAGATTGGTTTACAATAGGATTAGTACCTAATGCCGCTCTAACTGGATTAACTGATAATGAAATTGTGGGTCCAATTGGTGATACCACTGGTCCTCCTTGGTCAAATGTTTATTATCATGAAACAACACCTGGAATTGTAGATGGATTATATGCCTACCTTTTTGTATATGCGAGTGGACTATTTACTGTATATCTATATAATTATGATACCGCCACTTCTAATAATTACGGTGATTTAGTAGTTGCTGCTCTGAGACCAAGGGGTCATTATGAAACAGTTTCATCATTAATATTATCTGCAAGCGGCCTTACAATATCATCTAGCACTCTTGAATCTGATCCATTAAGTGATTTTACTGTTACTATTTTTGCAACTGGTGGTGGAACAAAAACATTTACGTGCTCCTTAGATATAACATCGACCAAATATGTTTCAAAAGTATTGGGATCTGATGTTTATGACAAAAATTATAATGATTATCCGTTATATGTTTATGAATCATATCCAAATTTGATTACCGCTTTTGCTGATCGTGGATTAATAAGAGGTATAAGTACAACAGTAATAACACATTCTGTTGGCGAAGATTTTATGACTGGATGGGATACCCCAGCATCTCCAATGGTTGTTTCTGAAGTACGTGGTGGAAAAGTAGATGAATTATTTCAGGTTCTCACAATTCCAGACGGAGACTCAGCAAATTATCAGATTAAAGTTACCATTTCAAATATAAACCTTGAAAATGGGGAATTTGATGTATTAGTTCGTGATTTTAACGATTCAGATGATAATCAAACTGTTCTTGAAAAATATAGTAGATGTACAATGAATCCCGAATTGCCAGGATATGTGGCTTTAAAAATTGGTACATCTGATACCAAATATGAATTGAAGTCAAAATATATTATGTTGGTGATGAACGAAGAACATCCAACAGATGCCGTTCCTGCAGGATTTAAAGGATTTGTTGCTGATACACTTTCAAGTTCAGTATTAGGTAATGTTATGTATAAAACATATTATTATACTGCTGGCGATATCGTTACATATACCAATGGAGAACCAGATGATTTACCTACTGATAAAGTTAAAAAAGTATCTTTGGGCCTTTCATCACAAATGGGATTTGATAACGATTTATTTAAATACAAAGGCAAAGCTGCTGGCACAACATCAACTGGATTCCATTTATCAAAAAATGCAGCAACAATAACTGGAGTTACAATCACGGGATTTCAGTATGATTGTACTCCTTATGATTTAGAAGGAACAGACAAAGAAATGCTTAACGACATAGCATATCGTAAATTTACATTTGCCGTATGTGGTGGTTTTGATGGTTGGGATATTTACAGGGATGTAAGAACCAATGATGATCGATATATCTATGGTAAAACAACTTATGTTAATAACTGGGACAGTAATAACGGAGTATTTAGTCATACTGTTGGAAATTCTGACTACTACTCATACATCGCAGGTATTGATACGTTTGCAAATCCTGAAGCTGTTGACATTAATGTATTTGCAACTCCAGGACTTAATTTTTATGATCATTTTTCATTAACTTTACAAGCAATTGATATGGTTGAAACCGAAAGAGCTGATTCACTTTATATTATCGCGTCTCCAAATGTTAATACAGTCGATGATATTGTTAATATGATGGACACAGTCGGATTGGATTCTAACTATTCAGCCGTATACTGGCCATGGGTGCAAATTAGAGATAATGATAATTCGACACAATTATTTATTCCTGCAACAGGGGAAGTTTGTAGAAACATTGCATTAACTGATAATGTATCTTATCCTTGGTTTGCTGTAGCTGGATATTCAAGGGGAATTGTAAACGCTATCAAAGCAGTTAAAAAATTAACCCTTGATGAAAGGGATGATCTTTATAAGATGAGAATTAACCCAATTGCAACATTCTCTGATACTGGTCCTATAATTTGGGGAAATAAAACTCTTCAGGTTAAAGAATCGGCGTTGGATAGAATCAATGTTAGAAGATTACTCTTGAGAGCAAGGAAACTTATTTCAGCGGTTGCTGTTAGGTTACTTTTCGAACAAAATGACGAACAGGTAAGAAATGAATTCACAAGATTGGTTAATCCGATCCTCGAAGCAATCAAAAAAGAAAGAGGATTGTACGATTTCCGTCTGGTAGTTTCAAACGATCCTGAAGATATTGATCAGAATACTCTTAGGGGGAAGATATATATTAAACCCACACGTTCCCTTGAATTTATAGACATAGAATTCATAATTACCCCAACTGGAGCGTCATTTGAAAACATTTAATTGATTTAATTTAATTAAAAATTTTAAAAACTTGGAAGAGATTTCTTCCAAGTTTTTTATTTCCACAGTTCTTTCAACCATCTAAAATTATTACATATGCTGATTCTAGATGGTCAGGCATTATTCCAGAAAACACAATATATTATAAATGCGGATTTAAATTCATTCATCAATCTGATCCTAATTACTGGTATGTAAATACGAAAGATTTTCTTCACAGATTTCATAGATTCACATTTAGAAAAGATAAACTTGTAAAAGAAGGATTTTCTAAAGAAAAAACAGAATGGGAAATTATGCAAGAAAGAGGATTTGATAGAATTTGGGATTGTGGTACAATGAAATTTGAAATGCAGTTATAATTTACTTCAAGTTGGGAGTTCTCCCAGTATTATACTAGTATATATTCTGGCAATTTTTTATTTTTTGGATTTATTAATATAATGGACCAGTTATACTGGTATTATAAAACTGGACCTTTTCTTGATGGACCGCTTATTCTGGAACTGGAGGGGCCCATAAATATACAAAATTTTTTCCAAAAAGTCAAATTAATTAAAATATTTTTTTACTTTTTAAAATTTTTCACTACTATGATGATAGTAATTGAATATTCTAATATTTATAATAATATTAAGAGGACCAAATTTGGACCTATTGTGAAATTTACAAAAAATTTTTGACAAAGTCAAATAAAAAGTATTTTTCCAATATTAGTATATTTATAATAGTAATAATAAACAAATTAATAATAAGACAATATGGCTGATTTACTCATGAAAATGCCCGTACCATACGAGCCAAAGCGAAAAAACCGATTTATACTAAGATTTCCATCAAGTTTAGGAATAAATGAATGGTATGTAACAACCGCGGCTAGGCCGAATGCTAAAATAGCCTCAACAGAAATTGCTTTTCTGAATACATCAACATATGTTGCTGGCAGATTCGTTTGGGAAGAACTTAAAGTAACGTTTAAAGACCCGATTGGACCTTCAGCTTCTCAGGCTTTAATGGAATGGTTTAGATTACACGCTGAATCTGTTACAGGGAGAATGGGGTATGCTGCAGGATATAAAAAGGACATTGAACTGGAAATGCTTGATCCAACGGGAGTTGTGGTTGAAAAATGGATTCTTCAAGGCACATTCCTTACAAGTTTGGACTTCGGAAGTTTGGACTATGTTGATGATAAACTAGCCGATATTAATGTTTCTCTTCGTATGGATCGTTGTATACTTGTGTATTAGTTTTCTGATAATCAGATAGTTATAATAAAAATAGAACTAAAATACATCTATCCATTTACTTTATAAATTAATTTCCATATATTTATTTAAAACATAATCATATGGAAATTTTTATTTGTAGTATTTGTCAGAAAGAATTTATTACTCTTTTAAGATTGTTAAGGCATTCATCATTAAAACACGGGTTAAGTTCTAAATCGGTTTATATTAAATATATTTTGAATGGAGTTAATCCAAAGTGTCAATGTGGATGTGGGGATGATGCTCCATTTATATCAATTGGAAAGGGATTTAGTAGGTTTATACGATCACACCATAATAGAGTTCCAGGTAAAAATAATTTTCAAAAAAATCCAGAAACTCATCAAAAAGCAATTGAAACTCAAAAAAAGAATTGGAAAGCTGGAAAATATGTAGGATGGTGGGAGAAAGATGATGAAGAAACTCGTCAAAAAATAGAAGGGATAAAAGATAAATTAAGAAATGATAAAGAAAGAGGTAGAAAAATATCAAATAGTTTAACTGGAGTTCCAAAAACAGAAGAGAGTAAACGGAAATCATCTATTACGCAAATAGAAAGATTAAAAAAATCCCGAATTATTAAAGAAAATGTCAGAAACTAGACTCGTTTGGATGAAAAATAACTCAAAAATAAAAACGTCTAAATTAGAAATAAAATTTCTAATTTTTTAGAATCACTTGGATTAATAAAAGATGTAGATTTTTTTCATAATCATTTAATTGTTAATATTAAAACATTTTTCGATTTTTATGTGCCAATTAAAAAAATCATGATTGAAGTTGATGGTGACTATTATCATTGTAATCCAAATACAATTCATAAAATTCCAAAATATCCTATGCAAAAAAAGAATATTATTAATGATAAAAGAAAAAATACGTGGTGTAAAAATCATAATATAGAATTATTACGATATTGGGAAAAAGATATTAATGAAAGACCAGAATGGGTGATATCTGATTTAAAATTAAAATTATTGTAGTTCTATATATTATAATAAAATTTTTACGTATAATACTTATAATAAAATAAAAAGACATGGAAGAGTTTAAAATCGATCCAACAATTGCATACGATGTTGTTGAATTACCAAGTAGAGGTATATATTATGCCAATAAGAAAAAATCTGTTAGAGTGGCGTATTTAACTGCTGCAGATGAAAATATTTTATCGTCACCAAATTTAATAGCGTCTAGTGGTGTTGTTGCTGAATTATTAAAAAGAAAAATATTAGATAAGGATTTATTATTTGAGGACATTGTCGAAGAAGATAAACGGGCAATATTAATATTTTTAAGAAATACCGCATTTGGATCAGAATATAATATGACATTAATTGATCCAAAAACAAATGAAAAATTTTCAATTGTTTTAGATTTATCTGTAGTAAAAATGGAAGATTTCACATTAGTTGAAGATTCAAATGGTGAATATCCATTTTTTTTGAAAAAAAGTGGAATTAATATTACATTTAAATTTTTAACGCAAAAACAAGAAGATGAGATTGAAAAAATAAAGACTAGTTGGAATGGAGAGGGTGTTGCTCCTATAATTACAAAACGGCTTGAAATGATGATAAAATCTATTAATGGAAATAGAGACCTTATGGGAATACATAATTTTATTGAAAGTAAAATGCCGATATCAGATTCACATGATTTTAAAAAATATGCTAACGATCATAGACCCAAATTAGATTTAGTTCAAACAGTAAAAACCCCCTCAGAGGAAGATATCCAAGTTGAAGTTGGATTTGGGGCGGAATTTTTTCGACCTTTCTACGGACTATAAAAAGAGACAACTAGATGAAATATTATTTTTAATCAACAGAAAATTTTCATATTCTGATATCATTTCTATGCCCATATATTTAAGACGATACTTTATTGGATATATACAGGAATTAGAAAACGAAAAATAATGTATTTATTAGTATGGCACTTGATCCCAATCAAATATTTGGAATAGCAGGAGCATCTACAAGTGTAGATGATCTATGGGATGCTCTTAAAAATATAACAGGAGGAGAACATATAAGCAGATCAAATGCAGAAAAATATTATAATGCGGCCAAGAATGAGGGTAAATTTAATAAAGGATTAACCGATAGAACCGCATCTGATAGAGGAGGTAATCAATATGGTAGCTCAACTAGGGGTACTGGAATAGTTGATAGATTATTAAATACTCAAATTAGAGGTGAAGCTGGTGATGCTGGCGAATTTCGAAGTCTTGAAAAGGGACTTAGTACATTTTTTGATTCTTCAGGTAAATTTAGAGGTTGGAAGAATTCTATTATTGAAGTTGGTAAAATTCTTGTTGATGAAATTGAATTACATTTACAACAACAAAATGATCTTTTAGAGAGCATGAGTAAAAATACGGGAATGGTTGGTAAGTTATCAAAAGGTTTCCGAGAAGAAATTATAGCAGCGTCACCAGCTGCAGTATCATTAGGAATTAGTTTTGAAGAATTAAGAGATTCTGTTACTGGGTTAGTCGGAGAGTCTGGGAAATTTAAATTACTTGGTGAAGGTACAATTAAACAAATGGAACTTGCTAGCGTTTTTACTGAGAATATGTCGGCATTAGGAGCGATGGGAAAAGATTTTGAAAAAATCGGGCTAGGGGTTAGTGATATGTCAAGAGAGATTGACAAAGCTGGACATAGTGCGTTAGAAGTGGGATTAAGCGCTAAGACGACAACAAAAATGATTGATGAAAATTTAAAATACATTAATTCATATGGGTTTAAAAATGGAATGGCTGGTTTAAATAGTATGGTTCAAAAATCGGTTGAATTTAGGATGGAAATGAAAAATGTATTTGATTTTGCCGAAAAAGTGTGGTCGCCAGAACAAGCTTTAGGTGTTGTAGCAAATTTACAGATGATAGGCGGGGCGTTCGGAGATTTAAATGATCCAATTAAGTTAATGTATATGGCAACTAATAATGTTGAAGGATTACAAGATGCATTAATTGGAGCAGCTAAGTCAGTGGTTACATTTAATCGAGAACAGGGGCGTTTCGAAGTAACAGGAGCTAATCTTAGAAGGGCCAAGGAAATGGCGGATCAATTTGGTATGAGCTTACAGGAATTAACAACGGGAGCAGTTGCAGCAATGGAAAGAACAACTGCAGCATCTGATTTAATGTCCACAGGACTTATTATGGATAGTAAAGATAGGGAATTTTTAACTAACTTAGCTCAAATGAAGGATGGTAAAATGGTTATTGAAGTTCCGCCAGATTTAAGAAAGCAAATAACTGGTTCTGTAGATAATACGGCGGTAGCTTTAGAATCTATGACAGCTGAACAAGCAAAAACATTATTAGAACAAAGAGATCTATTTAAAAAGATGACAAGTGAAGATTATGCAAGAGCACAGGTTAGTCTTTTACAAAATATGGATAGAGATCTTTCTTTTATTAGAGCAACCATTAGGATTGGAATAGGAAAAGAATTAGGAGAGTCAATAGAAACAGCTATTGGTTATGATAAAGATGTCGCCGCCAAGGAAATGAAAGCAATAAGAGACGGCATAGGAGGAAAACTTGAAGGATATCAGACAGATATTCATAATATTGTACAACCATGGGCAGAAAAACTAAGACAAGGTAATATTCAGAGTGGAGGAATTAACTCCGCAAATCCATCAGAAGCAGAGACGCCTAGTAATAGAATAAGAAGAGAACATGGTATGGCCGCTAAAGAAGAAGGAAATGTTAATAAAATTAACCCTGTTATAGTTCAATTAAATGCTGGAGAATATAAACCCGCGAAACAAATGTCATCGGCGGAAATTACAAAGGAATCTAGTAAGAAGTCAGAGTCGACAGAGACAACAGAAACAACAAAGATTTCAAAACCTATGTCATACGAAGAATATATAAAACAGCCAGTAATTGTTGAGCATCGATTTGGAACAAGTCAGCCATGGGCGGATATGTTTTCGAGATGGTTTAGAAATGAACCAGCAAAGGCGTTTGACTCTAAATCATTTGAATATGTTCTTCCTAGATAACAGTTATAATATTCTTTAACACAATATCTATATTTTTATCTAAGTTGTATTTATATTTAAAAGAATAATATGCCAAGTTATCTAGATTTTGATACAACTAAACAATTCAGAGATTTTATTATTGGTAAAACACTAACAGTTCCAAATGGCCCGCAGTCATTTACTAATGCCACATATACAATACAAAATACAAGTGATATGTCAAATATTGATCCTGGCGCCGTTGATACCAATAGACAACAAGATCTATTACAACCACAGACATCAAATGTTTTTAAACCTGACGATTATTCTGTAACGGAATATATTGAAACTATTCCAAGGAAGGCTAATCTTGATTTATATCCATATTTTGTAAATGGGCAATATCATAGTTTTATTAGTATTATGACAACATCAAATTATGAGACTGAATCAGAATTAATGAAATTTGCCGCATGGAATATAAAAGAAAATCCTGAAGGCCCATTTTTTGCGAGATTACAACAGAATTTATATACTGCAACCGTTGGTAGAGTTAGATTAATTGATGCGTTAGAAGGAAACACCGCAACCGCAATTAACATTATAACAGGAAAAGAGCCATTAATTGAAAGTAACTCAAAAATTACGGTTGCTAGCGCATTACCTGGCAAGGGAATTGATTTTTTACAAACAATTGCAGGTGTTGAATTTCCGTGGGTTGAAATTCCTGGTGATTATTTATCAGATCCAAAAAATCCTACTACTAATTTTAGGCCAACAGCAACAAGCGAAGCTGGTCGAATATATCAAGACATAACAGGGGGATTAGGTCAATTGCTTGGAATTCAAAGAAGGCCGACGACAACAAGGAAGCCATCTGACTTATTCATTGAATACATGGGAGAAAGACAGAAATCGACATTATTTGATAATCTCTCATATTCAACGTACGCTCCTGATTATACTACAACAGCAAGATCACAAAATACGTCAAAATTATTTAATTATGTTGATCAATTTGCTGAAGGGTTTAAAAATATGTTGGGACTGGAAGCTCCAAAAGGAAAAGGTTATATTGGTGATGATAGGGGTAATGATGTAAAATATGCAATGGGTGATTTCAATGATAGACCCGTTAGAAGTAATTATTATTTAAGTTTATTATTCGATCCCGTACAGGCCGAATTATTCCAGAGAAAGAAAAACATTGGAGAAGGTGGTGGCATTGGCGGTAAATTAACATGGATAAGTTCCAAATCGAAAAATAAATTAGGAGAAAACAATGCCGAATTCTCTTCAGAAAATTCTTTATTTAATGAAACATTATCAACCAATTATCCATTTAGAGAAGATTCAATATTAGGACAAACTCAATTAATACTTGAAACAATGCCTACCGATGGTGGGGCATCTCGTTCACATGTCGCTAATGTTATAGATCAAACCAGTAGAATCTTTAGAGAAGGAGATATGATGATATCAAGAGGATCTGCAGTAAAATATGTTGATAAATTTACAAAAGCAGAGAGCGGGGTTGAATATTGTCGAGTATGGACAAAAGATAGATCATATATGAATAATTCTGATACGATGAAAAAAACCACAAATTCAAGAAAATTTGAAAGTAGTATTTTATCAACGCCATGGAATTTAAACATATACCCAAATTCAAATGGAAACGCGGGATTTGATGGATCAACAAACATATCACAAGGTGGTTTTAATAATAAAAAAAATAAGCTTGAAAGTGGAGGTAGTGGATTTTTTGCTAAAAAATATATGTTTTCAATTGAAAATTTAGCTTGGAAATCATCAAATAGACCTGGATTTACATATAATGATCTGCCATATTGTGAAAGAGGGCCAAATGGCGGTAGAGTTATGTGGTTTCCACCATACGATTTAAAAGTTACAGAACAGAATAGTGCCAAATGGGAAGAAAATATTTTTTTAGGTAGACCTGAGCCAGTTTATACATACCAAAATACATCTAGAAATGGAACAGTATCATTTAAGGTTATTGTTGATCATCCAAGTATTTTAAATCTCTTGGTAAAGAATCATTTTAAAAATATGTCAGATGAAGAATCTGATAACTATATAAATGCGTTTTTTGCTGGGTGTATAGATGTTGATTTTTATGGATTAATAAGAAAATATACAACATTAACTCCTGTTGACGTTGAGGCAATTAGGGCATATTTAAATCAAAATAAAGATCCTGAGACAGTTAAAAGATATATACCAATATTTGATCCTATGCCAGATCCTGTTGTTCCAACAAATGATTCATCATTAGAAAAATTTTCTATTAATTTAAAATTTAATAATGATGTGCCTGGTAGTGATCCTGGTTTATATTCTAGTAATAATTATCAACAATTATATGATTCATATATAAATTCAAAAACCAATTATCTTGGTATGTTAACAACAGGATTAAGTAAGTTAAATGACAAAAGGGCAGGTCGATGGATCACTTTGAGCGGATACACAGATTATAGAATTTTAACAGGAAGTCGTGATGACGCCCCAATACCAGATAACACACAATTTAGTAATATGATTACTGAGGTTAATAAAAATGCTGAAGAAGGGTTCGCAACGTTAGCAACCAAATATAATGAATTTAACGACTATTTATCAACGCTAAAAGAAAAGTTATTAAAAAATGAGGTAAAAGAAATAACAGTTACATTAGAATCATTAGCATCTGCCGTTCATAAAGATGATTATAATTTAAAACTTTCATATAGAAGAAGTGATAGTATTCTAAAAGATATATTAAATAAAATATCAATAAATGCCCCAGGATTTACGTGGGGAGATGGAATTGTAACATCTGCAGACAAAATGAAACAAGAAAAACCAATAAAATTTTCATTTAAAGAGTTGGGGTATAATGGAGAAGGTTCGTTTATTGTTGATTTTATTAGAAATAATGGCGAACACGGAACAAGCAGTGAAGGAATAGATTGCGGTAATAGAAATTTACCTGTTATACCCGAATTAAAAATAACAGCGCCAGCAATATTTGCGTGTAGAGAATCACAAGTTACAATGTCATATTCGCCTCAATCACAAGATACTCCGCCAGTAGAGGTGCCAGTGAGAAAACCAAAATTAGTTGAAGTTACCGATAGTCCCGATACTGGAGCCAATAAAACTCCTCCAATTGATGAGATGAAGGTTATAATAATGAAGACATTATCCGAATGTTTTTATTTTAAAAAACTTGAAGAGGAATCTCCAGTACAATTTTCGTCATTAAAAGAAAAATTAAGATATTTTCATCCAGCATTTCACTCAATGACACCCGAAGGATTAAACACAAGATTAACATTTCTACATCAATGTGTTAGGCCAGGTGATACATTACCAATTAAAGGATTGTCAGATCAAAGTGATTTAAATGCAAGAAATACAACATTTGGGCCTCCGCCAATTCTTGTGATGAGAATAGGTGATTTTTATCATTCAAAAATTATTGTAAGAGATTATAATGTGGAGTTTGAACAAAATATTTGGGATCTTAATCCAGAAGGAATTGGTGTACAACCAATGATTGCTAATGTTACACTACAAGTTAGTTTCATCGGTGGTCATGGATTGGAAAAACCAGTTGAACAACTACAAAACGCATTATCGTCTAATTTCTATGCTAATACTGAAATGTATGACCCAAGATCAACGGCGACCGAAGATCGAAGCAAATATACAAAAGAATTTTTGGAAGGATTGTTGGCTGATTATAAAGAGAAACCAAATCCTGATTCACAGGAAGTACCACCAACAGAAACTAAAATTACCGAAGGCACATATATTGGTATTCTAGGCATGCTTAGTGCAGTTCCTCCAGTAATAAAAACATTAACATATGATGGTCTGGTAGATGATCTTTTTCAATCCACAAAAGATTATTTTAGTAACTTTCAAACATCATACACTGGAATAACAAAAGAATATGACACAAAAGTATCTTCTATGATACTATCACCCACATATAGAATAATAAATGAATATGATGTTCAGATAGGTGGTGGTAGTACAGATACAATTGAATTATTAGGTAACTATAAATCAAATAATGAGTTAGAAATGTTAGCGAGGGATTTTCAAGTAAAATTAGAAGATAAAATTACGACAGAAAATATCAGCATAATTTTTGAATTTAATAAAGAAATGACTAGTGGACAATTAGATAAATCTGAACGAATATTAAAACCAAAAATTAAAGAGCTTATAGGTAAGGTAATTGATGGAATAATAGGAAACTCCGATGTTAAAAATATTGAAGCAAATCGAAATAGAGTTATTGTTGCATTAGATAAATTAAATTTTATTGTTGGAACATTATATGATGGTAAAATTTCCATGAAAGATAAAACATATATTGCGGCGAGTTTAACTGGGTTTACATATGATAAACTTTATAACATATATAGTAATGTTATAGATTTTATAAAAGAAAATCAGTCTAAATTTTCAGAAGATCTTGATGAAAGTTATGTATTTAGTCGAAACACAATAATGTCAGCAAATGATTTTTCTTATTTTCTTTCAGTTTTATTAAAAGGGTATAAAACCGATATTTTAGATATATATAAAAAAGATCCTGTTTTTGAGAAATTAATAGGTAGTATTGAAAAAAGAATAAATAGGTTTATGGCATCCGATCCAAAGGAGAAAAATTTCAGAATAAAAAAATACCCAATCAGAAAAAATAATAATAAACTTACATTTACCATTGGAGATGAAACAGATGGATTTAGTGACGGAGAAAAGACAATGTTAGAAAATGTACATAGAACTAGTGGAAATAAAACAAAAAGTGTATTAAATTATTTCAGATAATGAATAATCAATATTTTGACAGGTATCAATATTTTGTTGAAGATGGAAAATTTAAAATTATTCCAGGACTTGAGATACCCATTAAGTCAACTGATAAGTATCTTCAATATAAACACGCTAAAGATAGGTTTGATAAACTATCGCAGGAATATTATAATTCGCCATTATTTGGATGGCTAATATTACAAGCAAATCCATTATTTGGGGGTATTGAATTTTTAATACCTGATAATTTTTTAATTAGGATTCCATTTCCGCTTGTTCCGTCTTTACAAGATTACAAAAAAGCCGTAGATTTGTATAAACTATATTATGGGGAATAATAATTTAAAAACCGCAAATGATATATTAGTAAAAGTTGATCAAAATAATCTTATTTATATCGACCCTAATAGTGTTGTGTCTAATGGTTTGGCTGTTCCAAGAAGTGTAGAACCCGAAAATCTTGTGATGTATGTTAATTTGGAAGCAGATCTGGTTCCCCGTACTACTTTAATTTCAAACAATGCCGAAAACACATTGTTATCTATTGCTAAAGGCACATTAAATTTTATGAAAAATCCTAATGGTAGGGATTTTGATACAAAATGGACGGATGCATATACTGACGTTAGAGAAAAATCATCAAGTTCAACATCATCGAAGACCGATCCAACAGATAAAACTTTTATTCAAAATGACACATCAGGACAAAGTTTTGGTATTGATAGTATAACAATACAAGTAGCTGGGGCAAATTTCGTTCCTAAAGTAGTAATAAAGTTCATCGATGTCAGAGGGAAAACGCTATTTGATTCCCCCGCGAATTCTCCATATGCTGCTTTCTTTCATTTACCTTGGCCAATATTTTATTTAACAGTTAAAGGATATTATGGAAAAGCAATAAAATATAGATTGCATATGATTAAATTTAATTCAAGATATAATCCAAGTGGCGGTAATTTTGAAGTTGAAACGACATTTATTGGATCAACATATGCATATTTGGCAGATATACCATTGGAAGCCGTATTAAATGCCCCATATTTTTATATATCAGAAAATGTAAATACCACCGAATTTAATGAACAAACGGGATATTATAATGTAACTGTTAGTAAATCAACAAAAGGATATAGAGTATTAAAATCCGTGTATCAAGAATATATAAATAAAGGATTATTACCAAAAGATTTTCCAGTAAAAACGCTTAGGGAAATTATTATTATTGCGGGTAGATTAAATAAAATATTGGAAAGGGAGATATTTGAAAAAACTATAAATCCAAAAGTTCTTGCAGGAGTAAAGGATTATGAAGAACAAATACAAAATTTTGCAATAATGATTGAAGGATGGCGAAGAGAATATCTTGGACCATTACCAGATTATTTTACAACACAAGAAAAACGACCAGGTACTGATGAATATATACGTTGGTATAAAATGACCGATAAAAATAAAGATACATTAATTAATATTACAGGAAGAACCATAACAGCAACTCTTGAATTTAAAATAAACAATTACATTGATTATTTAGAAAAGAATCAAACTTTCGGAGTAAAGAGAGATAATAGTTTGATTATAGAGGATGGTATTCAAATTAAAGTTATATCGGTTAATGCGTTAAAAACCATATCAAATTTTTACAGATTCGATAAGGGATCGTATGGTATTGATATTGATGGAATACTTGACATTATTGTTGCTATTGAAACAGACTTTGTGCAGCAAAGAAACAAATTGGAAACCGATATCGAAGAAAAAATGAATGAAGTTGTTCGAAACAAAGATCTCGGAATTGGATTTGAGCCTACGATTAGAAATATTGTGGGGGTTCTTCTTGCTAATGCTGAGACATATATCAGATTGATGAAAGATGTGCATAAAAAAGCATTTGATCAAGCGCCAGCAAGAAAAGAATTACTTAAAAGTGTATCAACAGATAGTATCGGAGATGCAATATATCCATGGCCAGAAATTAAAGCAAATCATTCTGGAGGTAAAGAATTAGTTTTAGTATATCCTGGCGGTAAAGAGATGGGAGATAAATTACAAGCGTCAAATACAACATTATGGCCAGAAGTTGATTTCGTTGAAAACTTTTATGAGGTTGTCACAAAAAAAGCCGATAATTTAACAACTAAAGAAGGTAATCCAGAAAATATAAATTATATTTTTGGCACGGGAATTAATATGTCAAGAAAAGATATAGGGGTATTAACTAACATATCTGGTTATTTACCATATGGCGATAAATCACCTAGTTCGATTTTATATGAAATATATGAAAGAGCAAAATATACCACGGCATTAAATCCATTTAGTAATGATGTAATGGTGGAATTGGCCGATGTTGAATTTGACAATCTACAAAATCAAATAGGTGAAGATATTGATGTCGTGGATATATTAAAATCATATGTTACAAATTACGGTAACCTACTTTACTATATGGGAGCATTCTCAACATTTGAAAGATATCCATATTATCAAGATCAATTACCGACAGTTCCTTATATTAAAGATGTTATTGCACAGGATTATAGTATAAACAAATATCAAAGAAACACGGAAAAGCCGACAAATGAAAATCTTTACCCAAAATTATCCGCATTTTTGATAAATTATAAACCTGAATTATATAGAACAAAAATATATCCATTTAATTCAACAACTTATTTATCATATACAAATAACAGTTTTAATGTAAAAGATTTATATTTAAATGGGATTTTAAAAGTTAATGCTCCAGAAGATTTTATATCATCATCAATGAACGCATATATGTGGGTTAAAGATGAATATAGATATAATTTATTTAATAATGTAATAAAAATAGGAGATCAGTATAAACATATATTAAATACGCCATATTTTCATAAACAATTATATAATGATTTTACTGGATTACAATCACAAGGAAAATATGTCGGATCATCATATCTATTTTTAAATTCCTTACCATTTAAAGATTTAGATGATCTAACAAGTTTTGGATATGCCGGTCCAGTTCAAAATGATACATTAGTATCAACAATTTTTAGAGAAATCGGCGCGAGTCATTACATTCCATATCATTTGATGTTAAAATGGGGATCAATTTATCATAGATATAAAAGATATATTAATGATAGCGTCGATATTATTAATAATATAACTAATCCAATTGATGGAGATTTATATTTTGATAATGATCTAAATAGAGTTTATACAGGTAGTACAGATCCAGGAGTTGATACAATAGATAGATCAAATTTAAATGATGTGGGAATTCATCCATTTTATGATACTGTATTTCATCAAATAGCTAATGGTTACGCATTTTTTGATTTCATATCTGGACCAACTGGATATTCTCAAACAATTTCCAGTAATATAACTAAAATATATTATCAAGTAGCTAGCGGCGGATATGCATGGTCGACATTTATCGATGAATCAAAATTTACAACTACAGACAATAGATATACATTATTACCATGTAATGGGTATAATAGTATAGATGTAAGTGATTTTGCAGAGGCCGAACAAGAAAATTTTAGAATTTTATGGAATGTCGGAACTGAATATTCGTTAGGATATGTTTACTATTCGGGATATACATTTCCAACATCGGATGAATATTTCAAATTAACAGATAGTACATATTCGTTGTCAACAAATTATAGAAAAGTAATTGATTTGATTGCGACATTTAAGCCAGATATTTTGGATGTGTTTGAACAGGCATTTTTGGATTTTGCAAGCGAGAGACTTAATGAAGAAATTCCATATAAACCGTATGATGTAAAATATTCAAAATTTCAAGATATATTAAGAGATATTGTTTCAGTGGCAAAAGACAATACAGATCCAACAGATATTAATGGATTATTAACTAAAATTAAAGAAAAACAATCGGCTAATTTATCTAGTATAACATCTAACATATTATCAACTGATAGCCTTGTAAGAATTTCATTAGCCAATCCTAGAGAAGTTGATAATTATATTTTAGACCAATTTACCAGTACTGGATCTACCATAAGTGAATTTAATTCTTCACAAATTGCTGGCAATACTGATAATATAAAACTTTATTTGGGTGAAGATCTAGACGGATATTATCAAGATTTCTTTTTAACAAACAACATTGAACTAAGTGAAGAAAACATAAAACAATTTAGGCCTTTAATTTATATGTATGCTGGATTGAGAGCCAACGGAGACTCACCAACAAAAGAAAGATTTGTCTCATATATAAAAGACAATATTACATTGCCGTCGCCAACTAAGATTGATTCAATGAGCGTTAGCGGTCCAGATAAAAGATTAAAATTATTTTTAGATCAATTAATACATAGAATACAAATAGATTTGAAAAGCGAAAAAGTAGCGGCCGTAAATAAAAAAAGAGGGTATAGTGACGATATTATTAAATTAGAAATATATAACTTGTTTAAATCATTCAATGATAAATGGACATCTGGAAATTCAATAGGCCAAAAAACATTAATGGAAGAATTTTTATTCTTGGATAAAGCGAATAGGGATATTGGTAGTTCGGTTTATATTGATATGGAGAAATTAATGAGATTAACAGCCAAGGGTAATGAAAAAATTAATTTATTTAGTGCGGTCAGTCTTTTAGTTCAAGATACTGGGTTTGATATAAGAGCATTACCCGCATATGTTAATTTTTATGGTACAAATTATTCAAATACGAAAAAAGTAATGCCATCTAAAACTGTTGCTGAAAATATGTTTGGGGCATTTCTTGATATTGATTACGTGGATTCTTCTCCAAAGATTATATTGCAATATATTGGGCCAACTTCAAAACATTTGGAATTATCTGATATTAATTTTAAATACAAATATAAAAATGACGGATTTAATATTGGAGATGTAAATAATAATCCTATTATTATTGCGTCCGATGTCTTTACCAGAATGGATTTTTCGAAATCAAATAAAGTTGTTGCATTTGAAGTAAGTTTTGGTGATCAAAATCAATCTATTTTTAAAGGAGTGGAATTAGACCAATCATCAATAAAAAACACATCAGAATCGTTTATAGTATTGGATAGATTAGGACGAAGCGAAAGTGGGTCTAGCACAGCACAAATTGATGTTGGACTATTCGACATATATAGACAATCATCATATCAATGTCAAGTATCGGCAATGGGTAATGTTATGATACAACCAACAATGTATTTTTATTTAAAAAACATTCCATTATTTAAAGGATCATATTGGATTACCGAAGTAACTCATACTATTAGAACAACAGGTATTGATACCTCATTTAAAGGATCAAGAATTCCATTGCAATCTTTACCAAATCCAACAGATTCATTTTTGGCTAGTTATCGATCACTTTTTGATAGAATGGTAAAAAGAGCCGATGTTAAAGTTAAAGAAATGCAATTAACAGGTAATACGGGTACTGAAGAGACAATAAGTAGTGATGCTGGCGCCTTTACATATGATATGGGAGATAAAAGTAAGGCGCCAAGTGGTGAAAAGCACATTAAAGAAGCGGGAGTAACAGAATACGGAATACCATATAATGGATTTGATGGCGAGAAATATATCCAAAAAATATCACATCATAATGATAATGTTCAATGGTTAAGGGCAATTGCCGTTCTTATGGATGGAACTAAATATCCAATTGACACAGGTACTACTATGAATATACTTTCTAATCTAACGCCTGCAAGTATTGATAATCCACATCCAATAATATGGAATGATATTAAAGATCTAAGTAAATCACAAGATTTTTATGTAACTAAATTTAATTTAGGCAGAATAACTCCAGATTATCTTATTAATCATTTTCATAAAACAATATTTATAAATCCAAACACTAAAATTGAAAAATCCGAAATTATAACCACAAATATGAGTAATAGTGGTAATAGATATAATGGACCTATTAGTGTTGGGCCAGGCATATCGGGTGTTGGTGTCGGATTGTCAAAATCGTTAATGCTAAAATTGAAGTTAAATGATGGAGATGTTGTTTATTTCAAATTAACAGAATGAAATTAGTAAATTGTTAGATATTTATATAAAAATTGAATTATGACTAATAGAGACAAAGCAATAGAAGATTTTTTGAATAAAACAGTCATCAAAGATGTTTCCGAAGATGGGACAGAAGAAACCATTTGTGATATAGCAACTGGCGAATGTTATGTGATTAGAACAAAAGATGGTCTAGTTGAACGGATTAATAAAAAATACATAACCGAAGACGGAAGACAATTATTACAAGATTAATATATAAAAATATGGAAAACTTATTACAGGAAGAACTAAAGCGTTTCAATGCTATAAACAAATATACTGAGAGACTATTATCAGAACAAGAACCTCCGTTACCGCCACCGCCAGCAGATCCAGCAGCTGCGGCACCGCCAGCAGATCCAGCAGCTGCGGCACCACCGCCAGCAGATCCAGCAGACCCAGCAATACCGCCAGCAGAAGATTTACCGCCTGAAGCAGAAGAGAAAGGTACAGATTTGGGTGATACAGATCCGTCTGCAGACGACACAACCGAAGAACTTGATATTACAGATTTGGTTAATATGACTAAGAGTATTAAGAAACAACTTGATGATACACAAGGCCAAGATACGGGTGCCACACAAAAATTAGATGATGTTTTTACAAAGTTGAATGATTTAGAAGCCAGATTAGGTGAAATGGATAATGTATTAGCAAAAATTGATCAATTAGGAGATCAAATTCAACAGGTTAAGCCAAAAACTCCAATGGAGAAACTTGAGATGAGATCATTGGATTCGTATCCATTTAATAAAAAGCCTGACGATTTTTTTGCCGAAAAACGAGGCGAAATGGAAAAAACAGGAAAAAATGAATACGTCCTTACTAAAGGAGATGTTGAAAATTATGGTAAATATGATGTAATGAAGTCATTTAACCCAAATATCGATCAAAACACATTTTAATACTTGAAAATTTCAAAATAATTATGTATCTTTAATTTGTCTGGGGAACACAGACAAGAAAATCATGACGAACTACCTACATTAGTGGGAGTGATGACTCATGAAGCTCACGGATTTCTAATTCGTGGGTAGTTCACTATATTAACTTATTTTCTAATACGCCGCACGCGGCAACGGATTTTTTAAAATGATTGGACTTTATATTAAATTAACATTATCGGCTTTGGAGGAACATATCTTCCGAAGCCGATTTTTATTTATTTTCAAAAAATCTTATTTGTTATTTGGTAATTATATATTTTTTACTTATATTTGATTACATAAAATTTTATTAACTAAATTAAATTAAATTATGGGAACATTTGAAGCAGTACAAGAACAGTACGAAAAAAACAAGAAAGCCGCAGGCGGCAACAAATTCGCCTCTCAAGAGGAACGAATGAAGAAGTATTTTACCACCGTATTACCGAAAGGTTCTGAAAGTGAGGAAAGACGGGTACGCATCTTATCTCCAAAAGATGGATCGACGCCGTTTGTAGAGGTATTTTTCCACGAAGTACAGGTGGATGGAAAATGGGTTAAACTTTGGGACCCGAAGCAGGAACATAAACGTTCACCTTTGAACGAAGTTAAAGACAGCCTTGAAGCTACTGGCGTCGAATCTGACAAAGAACTAGCGAAATCCTATCGCTCGCGTAAATTCTTTGTTGTAAAAGTAATTGACAGAGATCATGAGCAAGACGGCCCAAAATTCTGGAGATTTAAGAATAACGCCAAAGGGGAAGGCGTTTTTGATAAAATCTACCCGATTTGGAAAAATAAGGGCGACATCACCGATCCTGTTAAAGGTCGTGATTTGATTCTTTCATTATCCCTTACCACATCAGGCACAGGTAGAGTGTATACAGTAATAAATTCAATCATTCCAGAAGATCCAAGCCCATTACATGAAAATGAGGAAACAGCTCAGAAATGGCTTAACGATCCTCTTGTGTGGTCAGATGTTTATGCTAAGAAGCCAGAGGAATATCTGGATATGGTTGCTCAAGGGGAAACCCCAAAATGGGATAATGATCTTAAAAAATGGATTTCAGCGGCAACAGCAGAAGAAACAATTGCCGGATCAGTACCAGGTAAAGTTCCTGAAGATCCACAAGCGGAGGCAGAACCCGATGACGAGGCGGATTTACCATTTTAATTTAACTAATCGCCCATATCTATTAAAGGTATGGGCGATTTAATAATTTTTTTATAATAATAGATATGGCAATTAAAAAACAAGATTTTTCATATATTGAAAAATACTCAACTAAAACAAAATATAAAGAAACTAGTTTTTATTATTGTGGAGACGCGTTTGCAAATGCTTGCGGGCTTCCCGGCCCCGTAATGGGGGGAATTAATATGTTTCTTGGGCATAGTAACACAGCGAAAACGAATGCGATGATTATGTCGGCAGCAGATGCTCAAAAAAAGGGGGATTTACCTGTTTTTATTATAACGGAGAAGAAATGGAACTGGGAACATGCTGTAGAACTTGGTTTACAAGCGGAAAAAAATAGTAATGGAGAATGGGTTGGTAATTTTATTTTTAACGATTCATTTGACTACATTGAGCAAGCAACAGATTTTATAAACGAAATTTTAGATGAACAAAAAAAAGGAAATATTCCTGTTAGTTTATTATTTTGTTGGGACAGTATAGGGTCAATCCCCTGTAAACTAACCTTTTCCGGGGCGGGCGGCAAACAACATAATGCTAGCGTACTTGCGGATAAAATTGGTATGGGTATTCATTCTCGCATCTCAAAATCAAAAAAGGAAGATTTTCCATATTATAATACCTTAATCGTCGTCAACCAGCCATGGGTACTTTTACCTGATAATAATTATGGACAACCTGAGATCCAAGCGAAAGGTGGGCAAGCAGTCTGGCTAGCATCTGTATTGGTTTTTTTATTTGGTAGTCAAAAAAAGGCCGGTATTAATCATATCGACGCAACAAAAAATGGCAGGAAAATATCTTATGCAATAAGAACAAAAATATCAATTTTAAAGAATCATGTTAACGGATTAGCATATAAGGACGGAAAAATTATTGCAGTACCACAAGGTTTTATTAATGACACAAAAGAGGCTCTTGATGAATATAAAAAACAATATTCGGATTATTGGAATAAAATTTTAGGGGGATCGGGAGATTTTGAAATATCAGAATCAACTGTTGATGATATGGACGATTAATGAAAACAAAAATCTGTATTAAATGTAAAGAAGAAAAATCTATCGACGAGTTTTATAAGAGAAAAGACATCCCAGATGAATATCGGAATGATTGTAAAAAATGTAAATTAAACAATACAAAAAAATGGAGATTCGAAAATAAAGAAAAAGTTAAAAATTTAGGTTTAAATTATAGAAAAAACAATAAAAATAAAATTTCCAATAACGAAAAAAAATGGAGATTCGAAAATAAAGAAAGAATAACGGAAACAAAACGAAAATATCGGGAAGAAAATAAAGAAAAAATTCATAAAAATCATATTTTATATTTTAACAAAAATAAAGATGAGATTTATTTACGTAGAAATATATGGAGAGAAAACAACAGAGACAAAGAAAAACTATATAGAAGGAATCATTTAGAATATTATAACACTTACGTAAAAAATAGAAGAAAAAGTGATGTTTTGTATAGATTATCATCAAACGTTAGAAGTAGAATACGCGGTTTTTTTAAAAGTAAAAAAATAATAAAAAACGGATCAACTTTTAATATTGTTGGATGTTCTCCGCAATTTTTAAGAGAATATATTGAAAAACAATTTACCGATGGAATGAATTGGGATAATTACGGATATTATGGTTGGCATATTGATCATAGGATGCCATTAGATTCAGCAAAAACAGAAGATGAATTATATAAATTATGTCATTACACAAATCTTCAACCTTTATGGTGGTTAGATAATATTCAGAAATCTACTAAAATCATTTGATTTCTCAAAAATTTTATGTATCTTTAATAATATATAAAAATAAAAAACATGAAAAAATTATTAATTTTATTGGCTTTCATCGCCATAACAATTTCAGGATTCTCACAAAGTAAGTGGGACGGATTTTTTAAACCTGTCACTCCGCAACAATTTCAACATTATCTTAAAGGCGTTTCAGCAGTAGATGCCAATGTATGGTTATTTAGGCCAGCAGTTTCAATTGCTGCAACTATGGTAACATATGATAATGCCACAAAAAAATGGAACGCAACATCATTTAATTCCGTTGGTATGGGTATTGGTTATCAACATTATGTTGATCTTAACGGTACTCCATATAACAATTTCGGTTTTAATGCTTTAGTATTTGTTAATGCTACTCCGGATGCATCATTATCATTTGCTGGCACAGTAAGTGCATTGAGATTTATTGATGTTGGCGGTGGATATAATGTTGGTACAAATAGTCCTTTTGCTTTATTGGGTATCAAGTACAATTTCTAGGAATATTCACGAATAATAAAAATGAATGACCACTTTACTGTGCGATGGTGATAATCTGCTAACGATTGGCTTTTATGGTGTCAAAAATTACTTCTATAAGGGTGAACATATTGGGGGAATATATCATTTTCTCAATACCCTTAGAAGATCCTTTGAAAATTATCATTTAGACAAAATTGTTGTGTTTTTTGATGGCGAGGAAGGATCTCTGTCACGCAAAAAACTATATCCTTATTACAAGGAAAACCCGAAAACCAGATTAAAAAGTGAAAACGAAGTAAGCTCTTATAATTATCAAAGACAAAGAGTTAAACAATATTTAGAAGAAGTATACGTCAGACAGGGAGAATATAAATATTGTGAAACTGACGATTGCATCGCATATTATGTTCAAAATACTCCAGAAGAAAAGAAAATTATTTTTTCATCTGACGGTGACCTAACACAACTTGTTAACGAAAAAACGCAACTCTATAACCCATCACATCATAAATTATATAAGCCAAAAGATACGTTTGTTTATGACCACGAAGAGATTTTAATTGAAAATATCAAATTGGTTAAAATGTTGTGTGGTGATCCTTCCGATAATATAGCGGGGATTCGAAATCTTGGAATTAAAAGATTAAAGGAATTGTTTCCCGAAATTGTAACTCAGCCCTTGACCTTAGAATATGTCAGGTATAAAACTAATTTTCTTTTCGAACAGGATAAGGAGAATAAAATTATACAGAATCTTATAACAGGGGTTACTAAACGTGGAGTATTTGGTGAAGAATTCTTCCAGGTTAATAATAGTATTGTAAGTTTAGATGAGCCGATATTGACCGAAGAAGCAAAGGAAAACATAAAGGCGTTAATAACTGAAAACCTAGACCCCGAAGGAAGGTCATACAAAAATACAATGAAAATGATGATGGAGGATGGATTATTTCAAGTTCTTCCTAAATCAGATGATGCGTGGATTAAATTTCTTAATCCATTTCTCAGATTAACTAGAAAAGAAAAAAATAAACGTTATACAAATATAAAAAGATAAAAATATGCAATACCAAGATGCTAATAAATTCGAATTTCTCCTAACTCTAGAGAAAAACATAGTCATTCAGAGATATTTTAGTGTTCCAAATTATAATCCAAAAGCTAAAAATTCGCTCAATTTATATGAGTGCGTAAAAGAAATTTGTAAAGAAATTTCGGAAGATTTAAAAATAAAAACATTGGATTATTTAACCGAAGATCATAAATCTTTTCTTGCTTTCAATCATGAAGAATTTACTGCCAGGCCCGATGAAGAATATTTTTTATTAAGAATATTATTGGGTGAAGATGTATTTATTTCTAGGATATTTCCCGCTCATATTTATCATCCAAAAGCAAGATATGCTGTGGATATTAGGCCAAAAGTTAGAAGAATATTATCAGATTTAACGAATGTTTTATCATCTGAAGTATTGGATAACAGATACCTACAATATGAGATAAAATAGGAGCAAAAGATATATGAACGAAAAGAATTTTGGATACTTGGGGACGACATTTCAACAGTCGCTACTAAAAGCAATAATTGAGGATAAAAAGTTCGCTGTAACAATAGTTGATGTAATCGATAGTAAGTACTTCGATGGTCCATACTTCAAATATATTATGGAGAACATCAAAGAGCTTTATACGACATTTAAAACTATTCCCAATTACGAGACTTTATCACAAAAAATACTGGCAGAAAATACTAGTGCATCAAGTAAAATAAATCTTGATACATTATATGCTATCAGAGACAAAGAAGTAGAAGATAATGGGTATGTGAAGCTCACAGCTCTCAATTTTTGCAGACAGCAAGTATTGAAAAAGGCACTGAAAGAGTCAGAGGAGATTATGGATAATGGAGATTTTGAAAATTATACTAAAATTGAAGATAAAATTCAAAAAGCTCTACAAATTGGAACCACAACACATGAAGTCGTTGATATTAGTGAAGGTGTATTGGAGTCATTAGACGAGGATTCAAGAATACCATTTCCGACAGGAATTGTGGGTATCGATAATCTTCTTAAAGGTGGTATTGCAAAAGGTGAATTAGCTATTTTACTCTCGCCCACAGGTATTGGAAAAACGACTTGGTTAAGTAAAGTTGCAAATTCAGCATATAATACAGGAGCGAATGTTTTACAAATATTCTTTGAAGATAATATGAGGGATATTCGTAGAAAGCATTATGCAGTTTGGACAAATATAACACCTGATGAACAACCTAAGCATAAGCATGACATTGCTGGAATGATTGACTATATGCAAAGTCAGAAGAAAAATTTTCTTAAACTTGTTAAATATCCATCTGGAACTCTTTCTATTAATGATATTAGAAATAAAATTAGGAAGTTAGAATCTGAGGGGTTTAAAATTGATCTATTAGTTTTAGATTATATTGATTGTATTACCAGTGAAGGAACAATGAATGGTGAGGAATGGAAAGGTGAGGGGGCTATTATGAGAAACCTCGAATCAATGACCGATGAGTTTAATATTGCTATATGGACAGCAACCCAAGGCAATCGTGAAAGTATGAAAGCTGAAATTGTTACTGCTGATCAAATGGGCGGTAATATTAAGAAAGCTCAAGTCGGGCATGTGGTTATTTCAGTTGCTAAAACTCTTGAACAGAAAGAAAATAATCTTGCAACTGTTACATTACTTAAAAGCCGTATCGGTAAAGATGGAGTGGTTTTTGGAAATTGTAAATTTAATAACGAATTACTCGAAATTGATACTGATACACAAAATACTCTTCTTGGCCATGCTGAAGAAAAAGCTATACAGAAAAAAGAACATATTTTAGACGTGTATAAAAAATCTATAATAGAGAAAGAAGAAATGAAGCATAGAAAAGAAGAAATCAGGGAAGAAATTACTGGCGAAATACATCCTAATCATAATTTTGATGAACCAATTCATGTTGAGGCTCCTCCACCAGGCGTGGGACTTGGCAGTGTGATAGGAACTGTGGAAGTAAAGAGTCCAACAATATCCGATTTATCCCAAGAAGAAAAAAATCGCCGACTTGCTGAATTATCTAAGCAAAAAAAGCATAAGGTTGAAGAAATGGAGGTAAATTCTGGATAATAGAGTATAGGAGAAATACACAACGGAAAAAATAAAGAATAAATTAAATATATAATTTTATGGATTTATCACAAAAAATACTATCTGATTTAACGGTTTATATGAAATATGCAAAATATATTCCCGCCCTAAATAGAAGAGAAACTTGGGACGAAATAGTCACAAGGAATATGAATATGCATATAAAAAAATATCCTAAACTAAAAGAGGAGATAATTGAAGCTTATAAAATGGTATATGATAAGAAAACATTGCCCTCTATGAGGTCATTACAATTCGGAGGTAAACCTATTGAGATTAGTCCAAACAGAATTTATAATTGCGCGTATCAACCAATAGACCATATTGACGCATTTTCTGAAACAATGTTTCTCCTTCTCGGAGGAACAGGAGTTGGGTATTCCGTACAAAAACATCATGTGGAAAAATTACCAGAAATTAGAAAGCCAAATCCAACGAGAACAAGAAGATACTTAGTAGGCGATAATATTGAAGGATGGGCCGATTGCATAAAAGTTTTAATAAAATCATACTTTGGTTTATCTTTGTCCGTTCCTGTTTTTGATTATTCTGATATAAGGCCCAAAGGAGCTCTATTAGTTACTTCAGGTGGAAAAGCGCCAGGTCCACAACCCTTAAAAGATTGTGTACATAACATTAGTAAAATACTTGAATCAAAACAGGATGGTGAAAAATTAGAAACTATTGAAGTTCATGATATTATTTGTTTCATTGCTGATGCGGTTTTGGCGGGTGGAATAAGAAGGGCAGCTCTGATATCTCTATTCAGCGCCGACGACAGTGAAATGATATCATGTAAGAATGGTTTATGGTGGGAATCCAATCCTCAAAGAGGAAGGTCAAATAATTCTGCGATTCTTTTGAGGCATCGAATAACAAAAGAATTTTTTATGGATTTATGGAAAAGAATTGAGGCTTCAGGATCAGGTGAACCAGGAATTTATTTATCCAATGATAAAGAGTACGGAACAAATCCATGTTGTGAAATCTCATTGAGATCCAATCAATTCTGTAATTTGTGTGAGGTTAATGTTTCAGATATAGAGTCACAGGAAGATTTAAATCAAAGAGTTAGAGTAGCCTCTTTTATTGGAACATTACAAGCAGGATATACTGATTTTCACTATCTAAGGGAGGTATGGAAGAGGACGACAGAAAAAGAAGCATTGATTGGAGTATCGTTAACAGGTATTGGGTCAGGTAGAATATTAAACTTTGATATGAAAGCCGCCGCTAAAATTGTTAAAGATGAAAATATTCGAGTATCCGCTTTAATTGGTATAAATAAATCTGCAAGAACAACAACTGTTAAGCCAAGTGGAACAGCATCTTTAGTTTTAGGAACTTCAAGTGGAGTTCATGCATGGCACAATTCTTTTTATATTCGTAGAATTCGTGTAGGTAAGAATGAGCCAATATATAGTTATTTAAGTATATATCATCCAGAATTATTGGAAGATGATTTCTTCAGACCACACGACACGGCAATTATTTCTGTTCCTCAAAAAGCTCCTGAAGGTTCTATATTGAGAACAGAATCTCCATTCCAATTACTGGAAAGAATTAAATTCATATCACAAAATTGGATTAAACCAGGACATAGAAGTGGATCGAATACTCATAATGTTTCAGCAACTATTAGTTTAAGAGAAAATGAATGGGACGCTGTGGGAGAATGGATGTGGGCATCAAGGGAATATTATAATGGTCTTTCAGTATTACCTTATGATACTGGATCGTATAAACAGCCTCCATTTACTGATTGTACTAAGGAAGAATATGAGAGATTAGTTAGCGTCTTACATAATATTGATTTAACTAAAGTTATTGAATTACATGATAATACAAATCTTGCAGGAGAATTAGCATGCGCGGGAAATAATTGTGAAATAAAATAAATTTAAGGGCACTATATTAAAAATAATTTAAATGATACCAGCAGAGTATAAAATTGTAAAAAATGATAAGTATATGGGCGGTTATTTTTTAACGCAATATGACTTACGAGCGCTTGTAAGGGATTTTCAAGCAGATTTCTACGATGGATTTGTCAGTAATGACATTTCTTACATCGAAGAATGGTTAAAAAAA